>Ga0070741_10001071_pt1 | contig 88049 bp, 72 predicted proteins | sample Coa_R1_4_FD_66440 | JGI IMG/M metagenome (GOLD analysis project Ga0070741, IMG submission 66440) | Surface soil microbial communities from Centralia Pennsylvania, which are recovering from an underground coalmine fire - Coalmine... | ecosystem: Environmental > Terrestrial > Soil > Unclassified ... | reverse complement strand
GTGTGGCTGCATCACTTCTTCACCATGGGCTCCGGGGCCGACGTCAACGCCTTCTTCGGGATCACGACCATGGTGATCGCGGTGCCGACGGGCGTGAAGATCTTCAACTGGCTCTTCACCATGTACCGCGGGCGGGTGCGGTTCGAATCCCCGGTGCTCTGGACCATCGGCTTCATGATCACCTTCGTGATCGGCGGCATGAGCGGGGTGCTGATGGCCGTGCCGCCGGCGGACTTCGTGCTGCACAACAGCCTCTTCCTGGTCGCGCACTTTCACAACGTCATCATCGGCGGCGTGGTGTTCGGCGCCATGGCCGGGCTCACCTACTGGTTCCCGAAGGTTTTCGGTTTCCGGCTGAACGAGACGCTCGGGAAGGCGGCGTTCTGGTGCTGGCTCGTCGGGTTCTACGTAGCGTTCATGCCGCTCTATGTCCTCGGACTGATGGGGGCGACGCGCCGCATGGACCATTACGAGAATCCGGCCTGGCAGCCGCTCTTCGTCGTCGCAGCGATCGGCGCCGTCATCATCTTCTGCGGCATCGCTCTGCAGGTCGCTCAGGTGGTGGTGAGCATTGCGCAGCGTCAGCGCGCCCGCGATCTGACCGGCGATCCCTGGCAGGGCCGCACGCTCGAGTGGGCGACCGCCTCGCCGCCGCCCGTCTACAACTTCGCGCGCATCCCGGTGGTGCGCGGCCGTGATGCGTTCTGGGACATGAAGCAGCGAGGCGTAGAGACGAAAGCCACCGTATATCGGCCGATCCACATGCCGCGCAACACCGCCACCGGCTTCATCATGGCGGTGTTTCTCGGCGTGGCCGCGTTCGCGATGATCTGGCACATCTGGTGGCTCGCCATCGGCGGTGTTGCTGCCGCAACGGTGGCGCTCGTCCGTCACGCCTTCGACGACGATCGCGACTACTACGTGGAAGCCGAAGAAGTGCGGCGGACCGAGATCCTCCGCGGCCGTGTCCAACTGAGGAGCGTCTAACCATGTCAACCAGTCTGACGGCCCACGGCGGGGCGCTGGCTTTCGAGCCGGGATACGCCGATCACGCGGCTGATGCGCTGCGGAATCTGCGCGGTGCCACCGAGGCGGTCGACTTCGAGCTGGAGCATCACCCTGATTCCGCTGCCATTGCCCGGCTCGGCTTCTGGATCTACCTCATGAGCGACTGCCTGCTGTTTGCAGGGCTGTTCGCCACCTACTCGGTGCTGCATGCGCGCACGGCCGGCGGACCAGCGCCCCACGGGCTTTTCGAGCTGCCCTATGTGCTCGCCGAGACGACGTTCCTCCTCGTGAGCAGCTTCACCTGCGGTCTCGCGATGCTCGCGATGGGCCGGCGCAGCCGCGGTGCGACACTCGGCTGGCTGGCAGTGACGTTCGTGCTGGGACTGACGTTCGTCGCCATGGAGCTGCACGAGTTTGCGCAGATGATCGCACAGGGCGCGGGTCCCGATCGCAGCGCCTTCCTCTCCAGTTTCTTCACCCTGGTCGCGACGCACGGGCTGCACGTCACCTGTGGCCTCCTCTGGATGGCAGTCATGATGGTGCTCGTGGTCAAGAAGGGCTTCACCCCGGCCACCGAGTCGCGACTCTCCTGCTTGAGCCTCTTCTGGCACTTCCTCGACATCATCTGGGTTGGTGTGTTCTCCCTGGTCTACCTCTTCGGAGTGTCCTGACATGAGCGTCGCCAACGAAGTCATCGTCGGCCACGCGCCGCATGGAGCGGCTCACGCCCGCGCGCGTGGCGCGCACGGCGGGCATGGCACCCGCCGCTCTTACGTCATCGGCTTGCTGCTGGCGATTGCCCTGACCATCGCGCCCTTCGGGCTGGTGATGAGCCATTCGTCCGCTGGTACGCCGCTCATCATCGCGGTGTTTGCGCTGGCGCAGATCGGCGTGCACATCGTTTACTTCCTGCACGTCGATCGTTCCGAGGAGCAGCGTTGGAATCTGACCGCGCTTCTCTTCACGGCCATCGTCGTGTGCATCATCCTCGGCGGCTCGATCTGGATCATGCACAACCTCTACAGCAACATGATGCCGGGGTCCATGGGCTAGTGAGCCGCCTCCGCGGCGGCGCCTTCGCCCGCCGCCGTACTCCTGCGCGTGGCGAGCCAGGAGCCGAAGAGAATGAGGCCGAATCCCGTCGCACCCCCGACGCCCAGTCGCTCATCGAGCAGCACGACACCAAGGAGCGTGGCCACCGCTGGGTTGATGTAGGTAATGACCGACGCGCGGGCCGCACCGGCATGCTTCACCAGGTAAAACATCAGCAGCATGGCGAGCGCCGTGCAGATGAGACCCAGTATCGCGACGGACGAGAGGGCAAGGGTGCTCGGCATCTGCCGCGGTAGGGAAAGCATCGCCGGGACCAGCAACAAGAGGCTCGCGATCGAGAGACTGCCGGCGACAGGGCCGATCGAGTCGACGGAATGAAGATGCTTCTGGATGATGAGTGGTCCCACGGCATAGCCGACAGTTGCGACCAGCACGCATCCGACCCCTGCCCAGGCGAGCGGACCGGAGAGCGTGCCGAACCCGACCAGGGCGACGACGCCCGCCAGGCCTATCGCAAGTCCGGTGGCCCTTACTGCCCCGAGGCGCTCATGCAGGCCGAAGAAGCGCGAGATGAGGGCGATGGTGAGCGGCACCGTCGCGATCAGGATGGCCGTAATGGAGGAGGGGATCCAACGCTCGCCCAGTGAGATCGTCGAGAACGGTATCGCGAACTCGGCCAGGGCGAACGCGAACACCGCGCCTTTGTGCGTGATGAGTGCGCGCAGCGCGCCGCGCTGCCAGGCGATGGGCAGCAGGATGAGGGCTGCAAGGGTGATTCGTCCCCACGCTATATCGAGCGGGGAGATCTCCTGCACCGCGATCTTGATGAAAAGGTACGGCAGGCCCCAGATGATTCCCAGGGCGATGAAGGCCAGCCAGGCTCGAGCGTTCACGTGTGTAGCTCCCCCTCGCGCGAGCCGTATCCAGCCCAGGCACACGGAGGTGCCCACGGCCGAAGTGGCGAGCGGCGGGCAAAAGTCGCGCCTTTTGCTCACCGCCGCGCTGCGCCGGGCAGGATGCCCGGATCCAGCGCTTGAAGAAGCGTACGACAGCTCCCTCGGTCGCGCCTCTACCGGGAGTATCATGGTCCACTTGCCGCGGGAGTGAGATGCCATGTCCTTGAGCCCCTCGAGTGCCGCTGAGAAGCGGCGGCGCTTCCACGAGCTGCATCGCAGCGGCTGCTTCGTGATCCCCAATCCGTGGGACGCGGGCAGCGCCCGCTATCTGCAAACCCTGGGGTTCAAGGCGCTCGCCACGACCAGCTCGGGATTTGCGTGGACGCAGGGGCGTCCCGATGCCGGCATGTCGCGCGATGCGGTTCTCGGGCATCTGCGGGCGATGGTCGCTGCTACGGATCTGCCCCTCAACGCGGACTTTGAGAGTGGCTATGCGCGAGACCCCGACGGGGTGGCGCAGAGCGTGCGCCTGGCCGTTGAGACGGGCGTGGCTGGATTGTCCATCGAGGACTCGACCGGCGATGCCTCGAGGCCTCTCTACGACCTCGATGTCGCCGTCGCGAGGATGCGGGCAGCCCGCAAGGCGATCGACCAGACGGGGGGCGATACCCTGTTGGTCGGCCGGGCGGAGTGCTTCCTGGTGGGCCGCCCTGATATCGATGAGGCGATCTCGCGGCTGCAGGCGTATGCGAGCGCGGGCGCCGATTGCCTCTATGCTCCCGGTATCCGCTCGCCTGAGCACATCCGGCGCGTCGTCGAGAGCGTCGCCCCGAAACCCGTCAATCTGCTCGTGGGCTCTGCCGGCCCGCTCACGGTTGCGGACATCGCAGCGCTTGGCGTGCGCCGCATCAGCGTGGGCGGCGGACTCGCACGTGCAGCGTGGGGCGGCTTCATCCGCGCCGCCAAGGCGCTGGCGGAGCAGGGACGCTTCGATGGCTTCGCGGACGCTGTATCACACGATACTCTCCAGTCGTTGATGGAAGTGCCGGCCGACGAACGCCGACGCTGACCGCGCCGCGTACGGCGCGCCCGCGCTCCGCAAAGCAAGCGGACTTCGCGGGAGCGCATCGCTATACTCCGCGACTTTTCGCGCGCTGCGCGGAGCTCGCCCGAGCCGAGCCCCATCCGCGCAGCGGCGCTCCGCTCGACCATTGCATCTGTTTTTTCTCCTATGTGGTTCAAGAACCTGACCGTCTACCGTTTGCCCGCCGATTGGAGCGTTTCTGCGGCCAGCCTCGAGGAAGCGCTCGCGCGCCGGCCCCTGCAGCCCTGCAGCCCGCTCGAGATGCGCAGTATGGGCTGGGTGCCTCCGGCCACGACCGATCGCCTCCTGCACTCCGTCGGCGAGCAGCACCTGGTCGCGCTCGGAGTCGATCAGAAGCTCCTGCCCGCCTCCATCGTTCGGCAGGAGGCTCAGCAGCGCGCACGGACCCAGGCGCAGGCGCAGGGATTTCCAGTAGGGCGCCGCCAGATGCGCGAGCTGAAGATGCAGGTGTTGGATGAGCTGCGTGCGCGGGCACTCACGCGACGCCGCATCACGCGTGCGTGGCTCGACCCGCGCAACGGCTGGCTCGTGGTGGATTCCGGAAGCGATGGCCGGGCCGAAGAGCTCATCGAGACGTTGCGGGACACACTGGGTAGCCTGGCGGTGGCGAGAGTGGACACCGAGCGCTCTCCGAGCGCGTGCATGGCGACGTGGCTCATGCAGTCGGATGCAACAGGGCCCTTCTCGATCGAGCAGGACCTCGAGCTCCAATCGGGCGAGCCTGCAAAATCCATCGTGCGTTACCGCCGTCACCCTCTCGACGGGAAGGAGGTCCGCGCGTATGTCGCTGCGGGTAAGCGGCCGACCCAGCTCGGCCTCACGTGGAATGGTCGTGTCTCCTTCGTGCTGACCGAGAAGCTGCAGATCAAGAAAGTCGAGTTTCTGGAGGTGGCACCGGAGCGTGGGGATGAGCAAGAGATCGATGCGGCAGAGCAGTTCGATCTCGACTTCGCCGTGATGGCGGGCGAGCTGGCGAAGCTGCTCGAAGAGCTGATCCGCGAGTTGGATGGCCATCAGACAGCCGGCCGTGCCGCGGCTGCCTAGAGCCTCTGCCTCTCGATCTCAGGATACGGCCGGAGTCGTTCCCGCGAGCGATGGCCGTTTGCCGATGGCGGCCGTCCATGTGGCGAGCCGCGGGCGTGTCGCTCGCCAACTCTCGCTCGCGAAGCGCAGATCGAGGTAGCCCAATGCACAGGCGATCGAGATCGTGCCGATATCGAACGCACCGTCGAGATTCTCCCCCTCCAAGGCATCGAGACCGGTACGTACCTTGAGCAGCTGTCCATCGATCCAGCTCTGCCACCTCAGCTCCTTCGGACGGGCAGCTTCCTCATATCGCATCAACACGGCGGCGTCCATGATGCCGTCGGCAAGTGCCTGACGACGGAGCGCCGTCCAGCGCGCGGGCCCCGTGGTGGGGAAGATACGATTGCCGCCCGCGAGCGAGTCGAGATACTCGCAGATGACAGGCGAGTCATAGAGCGCGGCGCCATCGTCGGTGATGAGCGTCGGGATCTTGCCGATCGGATTGCTGGAGCGCAGCGCCTCGTGCGGATTTACCGGAGTCAGCGAGATGCTGATCAGCTCGATTGTTCCGTCGAGCCCGAGCTCGTGCGCGGTGACGCGGACCTTGCGCACGTAGGGTGAGGCGGGATTGAAGTAGAGCTTCATGGTTGCATTCTCCGGATGATCGGCCGCGCCCCGTCAGCGCGCGGCCGACAGTGTGCTGACCCGCTGCGCGCGCTGCAAATCGCCGCGCCCACCGGTTCCGATGAGCCATTCCGTTGTTCGAGCAGGGGCTCGGACCGGTCCGGCAGCGATACATCCGCTAGGCCCTGCCGCCGATCTCATCGATGTGACGCAGAAGGTCGGCAGGGTCCTCGTAGACGCGGATCGCGCCCGACCGCTCGAGCTCGTCCTCACCGTATCCGCCCGAGAGCAAGCCGACGCCGAGTCCGCGGGCCCGCCTCGCTGCGAGCATGTCCCAGATGCTGTCACCGACGATTACCGCCGATTGTATGTCGACGCCCAGCCGGGTAGCGCCAGCGATGAAGAGGTCCGGGTCGGGCTTCGCATGGCGAACGTCGTCGCGCGTGACGACCGGAATTTTGGCGGGGTCGACCTCGAGGATGTCGAGGTTATATTTCGCCGAGCCCATACGGCCGCTGGTCGCGATCGTCCAGGGGATGCGGGCCTGCGTCAGATATCGGAGGAGCTCGATGGCCCCGGGGAGCGGCCGCACCCAGCGGACCAGGCGCGCGTAGGCTTGCGCGTGTTGACGCTGCAGCGTCTCGAGGAGGTCCGGAGTGATCTCGATCGAGGTTTCCCGCAGCAGCATTTCCGTGAACAGGCCGCCGCTCATGCCGATCTTGCGGTGGATGCGCCACACCGACAATTCGATGCCGGCCGCATGCAGCGCCTCCTGCCACGCCTGCACGTGCTGGTAGACGCTGTCCACCAGCGTGCCATCGAGGTCGAAGAGGAAACTGACGTCGGAGCTGCTCATCGATCGGCACCTCGGCTGAAGGTAAACTGCAGGTTGCATGGCTCCCGCTGGCGCAGCGCGAGGGCCGCTCTCTATTCTCGCGGAGGCGGATCATGAAGAAAATAGACATCTCATCAGCCAAAGTCACCCTCGGCAGCGGCTATCCGGCGCCCTTTGACGAGCCTTGCCGGCAGCGCAAGCGGCTGCGGCTGGGCGATGCGGCGGGGCTCACGCAATTCGGTGTCAATCTGCTGCGGCTCCCTCCCGGAGTCTGGTCGAGTCAGCGCCACTGGCACACCGCGGAGGACGAGTTCGTCTATGTGCTCGAGGGCGAGGTCGTACTCGTGAGCGATGTCGGCGAGGAGGTGCTGCGGGCGGGCGACTGCGCAGGATTCAAGGCCGGGGAGCCCGATGGGCATCACCTGCTGAATCGCACCAATGCCGATGCGGTCCTGCTGGAGCTCGGCGCGCGCCATCCCGACCGCGATGCGGTCGACTATCCCGACATCGATCTGGCGATTCGGGAGGGTACGCGTGAGTTCTCACACAAGGACGGCAAGCCGTATCCAAGTCGGCCAAGGTGAGATGCCGAGCGCTACGTACCCGTGAGGCGGGCGATGCGCTCGATGGCCGGGGGATGGGAATAGTAGAAGGCGGTGTAGAGGGGATCCGGTGTCAGCGTGCTGGCGTTGTCGCGGTAAAGCTTCACCAGGGCCGACGCGAGCTCTTGCGCGCTCGCGTGTTGGGAGGCGAAGCGGTCGGCCGCAAACTCGTGCCGACGCGACCACAGCGAGCCGAGCGGCGTGGTGAAAAAGAGCGCCACCGGCACCACGAGCGCGAAAAGAAGCAGCGCCGCGTGCGACGATGGAGTGGGAACGCCGAGCAGCCGGTAGAAGCCGGGCTGGCCGGCGAGCCAGCCGAGGAGTGCAAACCCCGCGAGCATCGTGGCGAACGACACCAGCAGGCGCTGACGGACATGCCGCAGGCGGAAGTGTCCCAGCTCGTGAGCGAGTACCGCCTCGATCTCGGGGGCGGCGAGCTGCTTCAGCAAAGTATCGAAGAACACGATGCGTTTGTGCCGGCCGATTCCGGTGAAGTACGCATTGCCGTGGGCGGAACGGCGCGAGCCGTCGACGACGAAGACGCCGCTCGAGCGAAAGCCGCAGCGCTCGAGCAGAGTCTCGATGCGCTCTTTGAGCGAGGCGTCCTCGAGTGGGGAGAACTTGTTGAAGAGCGGCGCAATGAATGCAGGCCATGCCCAGGTGATGAGCAGCGTCACGATGAGCCAACAGCCGAAGGCGGCGAGCCACCACCAACGGCCGGCGCGATCCATGAGTGTCAGGACCGCGAGCACCAGCGGGCCGCCGATGAGCGCGGCCAGCACGAGGCCCTTGCCGAGATCCGCGATGAAGATCATCGGCGTCGTGCGGTTGAAGCCGAAACGAGCCTCGATGCGGAAGGTACGGATCAGCGAAATAGGCAAGCTGATGACGGCCATGACGGTGGCAACGGTGGCGATCACTGCCAGTCCGAGCCAGGGCTCACGCCACCCCGTGTGCCGCCAGAGGGCATCGATGGCCGCGATGCCGCCGCCAATGGTCAATGCGAGGGTGAGTGCGGCACTCACCAGTGCCCCGGCGCTTCCCACTTTGACTTTCGCAGCCGTGTAGTCGGCAGCCTTGCGGTGATCTTCCGTCGAGAGCTTTCCGGCAAATGGACCGGGTATGTGGTCGCGGTGTGCGCGGACAGCCGCGATCTGCCGGGCGGCGAGCCACAGCTCCGTCGCCGTCACGATCGCGACCGCCGCAATGAAGAGCGCCGTTGGCCAGTGCATCAGGATTTCACCGTGTCGTTTTCCAATGCTGCCAGTCTGCGCCGAATCCACCGCTCCTCGGCCGGCGGCGGCTCGAGCGAAAGGACCGCCCGATAAGCCTGCCGTGCATCCTGCGGCCGGCCGGCGCGGGCCAGTAAATCGGCGCGTACCGCATGATACGGCGCAAAGTCCTCCAGTTGCTCGCGATCCAGGCGCTCGAGCTCCTGCAGGGCCGCCTCAGGACCGCTCACCTGCGCCAGGGGGACCGCGCGGTTGATCCGCACGAAGGGATCGTCACGGAGCTCGAGCAGGCGGTCATAGAGGCGCAGAACCTCAGGCCATGGCGGCGGCTCGCCCAAGCTGCTACGCGCGCACCATACCCGCTGCAGCTGCGCCTGCAGCATCCGGAGAGTCGGCGGCCCTAGGCTCGCAGCGCGGGCGAGGAGGGCATCCGCCTCACCGATCCGACTTCGATCCCACAGTCGTGGGTCCTGCTCCGATAAAGGGACCATGAAACCTTCGGCGTCCACTCTCGCGGGCCGCCGCGCTTCGGAGTAGCGCACCAGAGCTGCGACGGCGAACGCGTCGCGTTCAGCGGGAAGAAGCTCCACGAGCAGATGCGTCAGGTGCAGGACTTCCGCAGCAAAATGGGCGCGGGCCGCTGTCCCGGAAGCATCCTCGTGCGCCCGCGAATAAGCGATCTCCAGCGTCGAGAGCACGGACTCCAGCCGTTGCGGCCAAAACTCAGGCGGTGGCAGCTCGAAGGAGACTCCGGCCTCGGCGATCTTCCGTTTGGCTCGTACCAGCCGTTGAGCGAGCGCGGTTTCCTCGATGAGGAAAGCGCGCGCGATCTCCGTCATCGTGAGGCCGCATACGAGACGCAGCGTTAGTGCCGCGCGCGCATCCTGGGCCACAGCCGGATGGCAACATATGAAGATGAGACGTAGACGCTCGTCTGGGATCACCATGCTGTCGTCCGCCAGCACGTCCTCCACTGACGGCTCAGGCGGAGGCTCGGGGATGGAATGACGCTTTCTGACGCTGTGTTGGCGCAAGGCGTCGAGCACCACGCGGCTTGCCGATCGGTACAGCCACGCCGCAGGGTCATCGGGAACGCCGGTCTCGGGCCACGCGCGCAGCGCCCGCACACAAGCCTCGGAGAAAGCGTCCTCCGCCAGAGCCAAGCTCCGATACCGGGCGGCAAGGACCGCAATGATGCGTCCGCTTGCCGCCCGGAATACCCTCTCGAGAGCAGGACCGCTCAAGGACCCATCACGGGCCGCACCTCGATCGCACCGTCCTTCGCCAGGGGGACGCGCTTGGCAATCTCGATGGCTTCATCCAGGCTCGCCACATCGACGAGATAGAACCCACCCAGCTGCTCCCGCGCCTCGGCGAAGGGACCATCGTGCATGGTCTTCTTGCCACCCTTGGTGCGCACCGTCGTCGCGGTCGAGGTGCCCTTGAGGCCGGCGCCACCGATGCGCCTGGCGCCCAGCTCCTGGGTGAAGGCCATATGCTTGCCCACGAGCTCCCGCAGGTGAGGTCCCGCCTTGTCCGGATCGAACTGACTCTCGTCTTCGTAAACCAATAGCGCGTATTTCATTGCAGGCTCCGGTCAGGTGGCGGCGCACAGTGCGTCGCCTCACCCTGAAGACGTCCCGACCGACGTACAAACGACAGCCGTCCGGGAATTTGTGGCTATTCAGGTCCCGCAGAACGTCCGAAGCACTCGCTCCTCCGGGCGGGGCGGCCCGGCGTACGGGCTCCTCTCCGGCCGCTCATCGAATGGATCCTGCAGCACCTCGAGGAGCGCGTGGAACGGCTCGTAGTCGCCGCCCTCCGCGGCATCCAATGCGATCTGGACGCGGTGATTGCGCGGGATGTATGCCGGGCTCGCGGCCCGCATGCCGGCGGCCCTCTGCTCCATCCCGCGCCCGTCCCGGGCAACGAAAGCTCGCCAGTCGCGCAGCCACGAGTCGATATCATCAGGCTGCGCAAACAACTCCCGCAGCCGCGGCTCCTCTTCGGGGCTTTCCGCGACCCGCGCGAGCCGGCGGAAAGTCAAAGTGAAATCGGCATGCGACCGCGCCATGGTGGCGAGCAGTCGCTCGACCAGATCGGCATCGCCCTGCGCGGCTTGCGCCATACCGATCTTGCGCCGCATGCCCGCGAGGAAGCGAGCCTCGAATTCCGCCATGAAGGGCTCCAACACCCCGGTGGCGAGCGCGACCCCCTTCTCCCTCTCCGTATGGATGAGTGGCAACAGGGTCTCGGCGAGGCGCGCGAGGTTCCATTGCGCAATGGCGGGCTGGTTCGCAAACGCGTAACGGCCGCGGTGGTCGATGGAGCTGAATACTGTGTTGGGATCATACTCATCCATGAAAGCGCACGGTCCGTAGTCGATCGTCTCGCCGGCAACCGACATGTTGTCGGTGTTCATGACGCCATGGATGAAGCCGAGCAGCATCCAGTCGGCGATCAGCGCGGCCTGTCGCTGAGTGACGCTCCTCAGCACCGAGAGCGCCGGCACAGCGGTATCGCGGGCTTCAGGATAGTGGCGCGCAATGACGTATTCGAGGAGCGCGCGCACGGCGTCCTCATCGCCACGCGCCGCAAAGTATTGAAAAGTCCCTACACGGATATGGCTCGTGGCCACACGGGTGAGCACCGCACCGGGAAGCGCACCCTCACGAAAAACCTGCTCGCCTGTCGTGACCACGGCGAGCGATCGCGTGGTAGGGACGCCCAGCGCGTGCATCGCCTCACTGATGAGGTACTCCCGCAGCATTGGCCCGAGGGCGGCCCGCCCGTCACCGCCGCGCGAGAAGCGGGTGAGGCCCGCGCCTTTGAGCTGAATGTCGCGCAGAATTCCATCGGGTCCCGTGATCTCCCCGAGCAGGATGGCGCGTCCATCGCCGAGCGAGGGCACGAAGCCGCCGAACTGGTGTCCGGCGTAGGCCATGGCGATCGGCTCCGCATCTTCGGGAAGGCGGTTTCCCGAGAGCAAGGCGGCGGCTTGCGGCTCGAGCGCTCGTGGGTCGAGACCGAGCTCTCGTGCCAGGCCGCTGTTGAATACGACGAGCTTGGGGTCCGGCACCGGCGTGGGGTGGACCCTGGCGAAGAAGCGGTCCGGGAGGGCAGCGTAGCTGTGTTGGAGTCCCAGGTGCATGGTTCGGCCATTTTAGCGTGCTCATGCCTCTGCCATCACGCACCTGCCCGGGAGCACTCGAGCTTGCGCAGCCCTGCTGCGGCCAAGGAATGTGTGGACCCGCGTGCGGACGTCCGGCTGCCAGTGGGCTAGGCGGATGTGCGCGCCCGCAGCGCCGGGAATCTCGCGGTCTCCTTGGGGATCGAGCCGCGCTGGCCGACTATGACTGCGGCGACCTGGTTCGCGTAAGCGGCGGCATCGCCTCTGTCCAATCCTGAGATTCGCGCAGCCATGTAACTCGCTAGATGTGCATCTCCGGCGCCCGCGGTATCACCGATCACTGTCATGGGCTCGGTCGGGACATGCTGGTAGTCCCTGCCCGCACCGACCCAGCAGCCTTCGGGACCCCCACGGATCAAATACTCCGCGGAAAGATGGCTCAGACGCTCGACGATCTCGGGTGTACCCGCGGCGCCCCAAAGGGTCTTCTCGTCCTCCGCGCCGGTGGCGATCACCGAAGCCAGGCTCTCGAACATACCAACTCGCTCGCGAGCCTCCTCCTCACTCTCCCACAAGCGCCTGCGGAAGTTGCAGTCGAACACGACACGGCATCCTTCCCGGTGCCGCTCGACCCAGCGACAGAGGTGCTCAAAGCTGGACGGGGAGCAGAGGGCGAGGGTAATTCCGGTCACCAGGAGAAGCTGGGGACTTCCGAGGAGACGCTCGAGCTGCGACAGGCCGGTGGAGCGCAGGAACTGCCGCGCAGCAGACCGTCCGCGCCAGTAAGAGAAGCCGGAGCCGTGCGCCGCATCCACCGGCAGGCCGTAGATGCCGGGCTCACCCTCGGTAGGCGCCTCCGCGAGCCGAATGCCTTCGCGCGCCAAATGCGCCCGCAGCCACTCGGAATATCCGCTGTTGCCCAATGCGGTGATCAGAGAGATCCGGGGGCCGGCCTCCCCGAGAATCCTGGCGAGACACACCATCGAGTTGGCGACATCGCCGCCGAACGCCAGGCGAATCTCGCCACGCTCGGCTGGTTGCAGCTCGAGCAGCGGCTCGCCCAGTGCCGCGACGCTTTGAATATCGGTCCACTGCCGTCCGGCGCGATCGGGCGTTGTTGCCATGCCGCAAGGGTACAGGAGCGGAGCTCAATTCGGTAAGGCATAGGCGATGACGTAATCGCCGCGCGTGCTCGAGTCTTTGTAGCCACCGGCGGCGATGACGAGATATTGGCGGCCGCCGCTGCTGTAGGTCATCGGAGTCGCCTGGCCGCCGGCGGGTAGCTTCGCTTGCCAGAGGACCTTCCCGGTGTCGATGTCGAATGCGCGTATCCGGTCATCGAGACTCGCGGCAATGAACACGAGGCCGCTCGCGGTGACGACCGGGCCGCCGAGACTCGGCATGCCGAGGTTCAGGTGTACGAGCGGGGAGTCGCCGAGCGGCACCTGCCATTTGATCTTGCCGTGCGCCATGTCCACGGCGGCGAGTGTGCCCCAGGGCGGCTTGATGCAGGGAATGCCGAGCCCGGAGAGGAAAGCGCGGCGGCGCATGGCATAGGGAGTTCCGGTCATCTGGCCAAATTCCCAGCCGCGGTATTTCGGATCGTGCATTTCCGCATCGACCTCATGGCGCGGGACGAGCGCGACGAGGAATGGCAGGTTCATGGTGTTGACGACCGCCAGCTGCCGCCCCGGATCGAATGCCACGCCCCCCCAGTTGAGGCCACCGGCGTTGCCGGGAAACTGGATGGACTCCTTCGTGGACGGCGGCTGGAAGATGCCTCCAGACCGATCGGCCTCGATCTGCTGGCGACACGCTCGAGTATCAAACCACGCGACCCCCCAGGCATCCTCCGGAGTCACGGGCTCCTGCCGTGCGAGAGCCGGTGGAGCTGCCGGGTAGGGTTGCGTGGCCGAGGGCACCTCGCCGGGCACCGCGTCCTGCGGTACGGGCTTTTCTACGATCGGGAAAATGGGATCGCCGGTGTCCCGATTGAGCGTGTAGAGAAAGCCCGCCTTGGTCGCCTGGATGAGCGCCGGTACCTGCCTGCCGTCGTGCGTCAACTCGACGAGCGTCGGCTGTGAGGCCACATCGTAATCCCACAGGTTGTGATGGACGAGCTGCCGTCCCCACACGAGCTTGCCGGTATCCGCATCGAGCGCCACCACCGAGTCTGCCCAACGGTCATCGCCGGGCCGCTCACCGCCAAAGAAATCCGGACTGGCCGAGCCGGTGGGCACGAAGACGAGATGCCGCGTGGGGTCGACGGAAAGCGGCGCCCAGGCGTTGGCCGCGCCGGTGGCCTTTGCACCCTCCACGCTCCACTGTGGGTAGACAGGATCGGAGGGATCGCGCGGAATCGGGTCCCAACTCCAGAGCAGCCGGCCCGTTCTGGCGTCGAACGCCCGCACGGTGCCGAGCTCGAGATTGACCGCTCTGTTGTCGCCGACCGAGGAGCCCAGGATGAGCTTGCCGTCCACGATCGCCGGCGGCGAGGTGACCAGGTAGTCTCGCCAGCCGCTGCGTGGACTCTCGTGATACCGCACCCCCTGCAACAGATCGACGGCCCCGTGATCGCCGAAACCTTCACAGGGCTTGCCGTCGGTGGCATCCAGGGCGAGCAGCCTGCCGTCGAGGGTCGGAGCGTAGATGCGCGCCCGACATTCGATGCCTGCCGCTGCCGTTGGGTCCAGCCACAAGGAAACGCCTCGCGAGACACCGTCGGAGTAGTGCAGGTCATTGTCGTTGTGGCTGTCGTGACGCCAGCGAAGCGCGCCCGTAGAGGCGTCGACAGCCACCACGTTGGTGCTGGGAGTCGTGAAGTACAAGGTTCCGTCATACAGGATCGGTGTCGCTTCGAACGCGGAGCGCTCCCAGTCCTGGACCCCCTTGCCGAGCTCGCCGGTGCGAAAGACCCAAGCAACCTGCAGCCGCGCGACGTTGCCGGGTGATATCTGAGTCAGCGGCGAGTAGCGCTTCCCACCCGGATCGCCGCCATAGGCTGACCAACCCGCGTCCACGGGCGCGGCAGCTGCCGGAGCGGGTCCGCGGGCGGCGCGTCCGCCTGAGGAGACTCTGGATGAGCAGGCTGTGAGCGCCAGACTGCCAATCAGGCCGGCGATCACCATGGAGCAGGCGTTTTTCATACGGCAATGGACGTTGGACTGTCAGGGGCGAGGGAGGCACGAAGTGTCAGCGACAAGATGAGCGCCAGGCCGCCGAGCACGACGAACACGCTCCAGAACGCCTCTTTCATGTAGGCCAGCGACAGCACGCCAGTCAGCAGGTAGAAGACTCCGATCAAAGTCGCCGTCGCGAGGCCGGTTCTGTCACCTCGCCAGGCTCGCCACGCGCTCGCGATCACGAGCAGTCCGAATACGAGCATGCAACCGCCGCAGAAGTACCACACCAGGTAGATGAGCTTTTCGGTGTGCGCATCCAACGCGAGGCCGGCAAGGCCGATGTCCAGCGTTTTGCGACCTCCGAAGCTATGGCCGAAACCGCCGAGGGAAATGAGCAGTCCGGTCAGCGCGAGGGCCGGGGAAGCGATTTTACGGGTCATGGGTGCCTCTCAAGAGCGGTGGACACGGGTGAATCCGTCAGGACTCCAGTCTTCGCTCCCCACGCCGTGATGGACGAAGAAGAGGCCTGTCGGGTCATATTTTGCCTTGACTGCGAGCAGTCGGGAGTAGTTATCACCCCAGAACGAGCGCTGCCAGTCTCTTTGGAAGAAATCGCTCTCCGATACGTATGACCCGCCGTTCGGAACGATGGCGCGGAGTGCTGCAATGGAGGCGCGGATGTCAGCGGCATCGCGGTCAGCAGCCTGCAGATCGGCGGCGCCACCGGGTAATCCCGCGTAGGCGGCGGGGCCGTTCGAACCGAGTATGGCGAGCGCGAAGGACTCGAGGACTGCCGGGTTGGTTGCAGTGTTCCGCGCCGCCTCCACCGCTTCCCGCGGGGCCCCGGCGAGCCCTTTGTTGAAGTGCAGCGATACCGGCCAACGCGCGCTGCTCTCCGCCAGTGCCGCGACGAGGCGGATACGTTGACCCTCGTCCAGGAGCGAGCGGGGTAGCCACAAGGAGGCATAGCCGTACAGGAACTGCCCGGCCTGATCGCCGTCGCCCGCCCACCAGACATGATGAGCGGGAGCTCCCGGCCGGTCGTCCCTCCTCATTGCGCCGGGAATGATCCTGTTCATGAATGCCGGGTCCCACGAGTGCCGCGCGGGCACCGTGAGCATCTGCGGCTCCTTTTCCATCCGAAATTCCTGCGGCGAGGATGTTACCCAGGCAAAGAATGGATTCCAGATGGAGCGGATCTGTTGGCGGGTCAGGCTCTGACAGACCATGGACACGGAAAACCGCAGATCGGGATGGAAATGCACCGTTTCACCCCAGTGCGGGTTGATCAGGTTGTCGCGGTAGAACGCAGCAAACCGATCGATCAGGCGCCTGAAGGCTGCTTCCGAAGTTGCCTGGATGGTCGCCGACACAGCGCCGCCCAGCTCGGGCAGTTGCCGTACCCGCAGCGTAACGCGCGTGACGACGCCGAAAGTCCCGCCGCCTCCCCCCTTCAAGGCCCAGAACAGATCCGGGTCTCTGCGGGCATTGACGATGCGTACCCTGCCGTCCGCGGTAACCACTTCGGCCTGCAACAACGCGGCGGCGGCCGTGCCATAGCGCTTGGACAGACTCCCGAAGCCACCGCTCTGCACCAGGCCCGCCACACCCACCGTACCGCATCCCCCGCCCTGAACGTAGCGCCCCGCCTGGGTGGTCACTGCGTGGTAGGCATCCATCCACACGGCGCCCGCTCCAATGGTGACTGCCGCCTGCGGCTCTGTTCCTGGACAGCTCATGGGCACGAAGGACTCGTGCATTTCGACCCCATCCATCGCCCGCGTCCAGATGAGCAGCGAGTCGGGAGCGTTCGAGGTCCCCTGATAGCTGTGGCCGCCGCCTTTGATGACGGGCAGGAGATCGTGCTTGCGTGCGAAGTTGACTGCCGCGGCGACGTCGGTGGCCTCGGCTGCGCGTACCGCGTAAGCGCTGGGCGTGGAACGCCAGGCGTGCGCGTAGCCCGAAGCCTGGGTGAGCCCCGGCTGATCCCGCAGGTAATAGGGATTGTGCAGATGCTTGATCGCATCCTCGCAGGCCGGGGCCTTCGGGTTCCGCTCACAGGTCCCGAATGGCGAAGAGACCTCGAGCAGACGCCCACCGACCTTGCGCCTGAGCTCCTGCCATTGGGCAGGACTGGGCCATTCCTTGTCGGTCGGGCGAACGCGCCGGCGTGGCAGCCGCCGGCCGTGCGGCAGCGGCGCGGCTTCAAGACTCCCGATCACCGGAACAGCAGCCAGGCCCTGGAGCGCGGCTCGTCTGGTCACAGTCATCTTTGGCATGGTCGATCTCATGGAATGCTCACTCCGCAGTGCAGGCCCGGACGCTAGGGGCTCACGAGTGACCTCGGCAAGCGAAGAGGTGACGAGCGGCGCCGCTCAGGTGCGAACGGCGCCCTGCAGGGACGAAAGCTCAGTGCAGGAGGTGCTGCAGGCGATCGCGATAGCGCCGGCTGAGATTCACACAGGTGCCGTCCTGGAGCACGATGCGATAGTCGCCGTGGTCCCAGGGCTGGATCTCGCGGATGCGATCGACATTGACCAGATGTCCGCGGTGTACCCGGACGAAGCGCCGGCCGTCCAGCTTCTTCTCCAGAGCGGCAAGCGATTCCCGCCGGGGGTAGGGCGTTCCCTGGGCGTAGACATTGACGTAGTTGCCATCGGCCTCTACCCGGTCGATATCGGCGATGGCGATGACATATTCGCGGTTGAGCTTGCGCACCACGAGGCGCTCGAGGGGCGTGCCGGCGGGCGCAGGTTCGGCTGCCACTGACTCGCCCGAGGCTGGCTCCCGCGTAGGCGCGGCAGCCGCGGACTCTCGGGAGTCCACCCACAGACCGTACAGCCGGAACGCTGCGATGCAGATGAGGAGCAGCCAGTAACTGACGAAGTCTTTGCGGTATTCGTAGACCCAGGTAGGCCACCAGGGTCCGAAGTCGTAGTGGCAGCCCATCAGCCGGTAGGTAAGGACACGCAGGACTTTCATGCCGCTCACGTGTACGAGCGAGTAGGGCAGAGTCGCCACCAGATGCGCCGGGAGGCTGCGAAGCCAGCCGCCATAAATCAATGGGAACTGCTTCAGCCACCAGCCGATTGCCGGTACCAGGAGCCACAGGCAAACGACGCTCGAGAACTCCCACGTGACCGGCTCCCATGCCGCCGGGTGATCACCGTAACGGGCATGATCCGCGAGCGCCGTGAACACGTTGGAAACCGCGACGCCCGCGAGCAGCACCGCGAGAAAGGACATTTGCGCAAGGAACACCTTGCGGGCGGTGGCGGGCTCGAGATGCTGCACGATAGCCATGGGGGTGTCTCGGCGACATTATCCCGTGACTGCCTTCGGCTGAACAATCGAGGGCGGACCCGGCCATCCGGCCGGCTACCCGGCCACTCGGCGCGGACCCCGGCAGCCGCTTTCACGTTGAACCTCGACGAGAGCCGTCGCGCGGCTTCAGCTTCGCCAGGAACCTCATTGGACAGCAGGGCCACGCAGCCGGATATCCCGGTCCCGGCACCCGAGAATGTGTATGCGGCCAAAGCCGCACGGCTGCGGTACGTCAATGACCGGCAGCCCGGCATCACCCGCAAAGCGGTCGCCGGCGGGTTCGTCTTCCGGGACCCGAAGGGCAAGCTGATCAGGGATGCCGCAGAGCTCGCCCGCATCAAGGCGCTGGCGGTGCCGCCTGCGTGGACCGACGTATGGATCTGCCCGCTCGAGAACGGGCACCTCCAGGCGACGGGGCGGGATGCGCGGCGGCGCAAGCAGCATCGTTATCACCCGCGATGGCGGCGCATCAGGGATGAGACGAAATACGGTCACATGCTCGAGTTCGGACGGGCGCTGCCGGCGATCCGCCGCCGCATCGAGGCGGATCTCAGCCGGCCGGGCCTGCCCCGTGAGAAGGTCCTCGCTGCCGTCGTGCGCCTCATGGAGGACACGCTGGCGCGGGTCGGCAACCCCGAGTATGCCGCGCAAAACAACACGTTCGGCCTCACCACCCTGCGCAACCGCCACGTGCGGATCGTGCGCGGGCGCATCGAGCTCGATTTTCGCGCCAAGCACGGCATCCGCCACGTGAGCCGGGTGAGCGACCGCAAGCTCGCACGGGTGGTCAAGAACTGCCGCGATCTGCCGGGCTCGGAGCTCTTCCAGTACATCGACGAAGCCGGAGAGCGGCACTGTATCGACTCCGCCGATGTCAACGACTATCTGCGCGAGATCTCGGGCCGTGAGATCACCGCCAAGGATTTCCGCACCTGGGCAGCGACCAATCTGGCGCTGCTCGCGCTCGCTGAGCAGGAGCAGGAGCCGCCGACCCGGAAGGCTCAGGTCGAGGCCATCAAGCAGGTCGCGAAGCGCCTGGGTAACACTCCGGCGGTCTGTCGCAAGTGCTACATCCATCCTGCGGTGTTGGAGAGCTATCTCGACGGCAGTCTACGCCGGACGCTCGAGGCAATAGGCCAGGAGGAGCAGCCCCCGGAGATGTGGCGGATCGAGCGGATCGTCATGCGGTTTCTGAGCGAGCAGCAGAAAGCGTCTCGCCCCCACTGAGCAGCGCCGCCGGCGAACCCATACGACCCGACATTGCCGGGAGGGAAACCCGGCACTAGGATCGGTTCGCACGTTCGGTTACGCACGCTTTTCGTATGCCACGAGACTTCAATCCCGCTCCTCATGAGCCCGATGTAATGCCGACCCGCCTGGTGCTCATGGCCGCCGCTCTCGCGCTCGGCGCTCTGCTGTCGAGGGCGGCGGCCGCGACGCTCCGCCCACGGATCTTTGCGCCCGGCCTCATCTCCAGTGAAGCACCGGACATCGCGCCTGCATTCGTGGTGGGCGGCGGATTGCTCTTCTTCAGCCGCCGGGTAGATGGACGCTGGTCGGTGCTGCGCTCCGATCGCCGCGGGAAGTCGTGGTCGACGCCCGTCATCGCATCCTTCTCCGGAAGTTGGGATGACCTCGAAGCCGCCGTAGCCCCGAGCGGCCGATACCTGGTCTTTGCATCGGATCGGCCCGCGCCGGGCGGGAAGACTCGTCTCACCACTCACTACTATGGCCAGGATCAGCTCGGTGGCGCGCTGTGGCGAATCGAGCTGAAGGGCGCGGCCGCGGGTGTGTTGAGCCGCCTTCCCGATTCGATCAACGCCGGAGGCTCGGTGTGGACGCCCTCGATCGCTGCCGACGACGATCTCGCGTTCATGCGCACCGATGTCGGGACCGGCCGGTTTCGTCTCTTCCTGGCGAGGTCCAACGGCCGGTCCGGATACGGCTCGGTGCTGCCGCTCGCATTCAGCACCGGCGCCGCGAACGATGTCGATCCGGCTGTCGATCCCGACGAGCGGTTCCTCATATTCAGCTCGGATCGCGCCACTCCGGGGCACGACGGGGCCCCGGGTCCGGAGCACCTGTTCATCGCCCTGTCGCCGTTGTCTGCTCACCCGGTGGTCTGTCCCCTGCGATTTCCCGGCTGGTCGGATCCCAAAGTCTCCGAGGTCGAGCCTCGCCTGAGCCTCGATGGAGAGCGGCTCTACTTCGCGAGCCGCCATCCGGATCACCTGCCAGGCGCTCCTGCGAGCGGCTCATGGGACGACGGCAACGCGAACATCTGGGTCGTTCACTTCTCACCGAAGTTGTGGCGGACCGGCACCGGTCCGAGGACCTGTCGCTAACGCCGGGTTTCGATCCTGGCTTCCCCGAAAGCCACTGCGCGCGTCATCGGCCGCTGCAGGAACTCGTGCGGAAAGCCGAGCTCGATGTCGCTCGCTTCTTCCAGCCGCTCCCGCTGCTCGTCGCTGAAGCGGACATCGAGGGCGCGGAGGTTGTCCTCGAGCTGACTCAGCGTGCGCACGCCGAGGATGGGCGCCGTCACGCCCGGGTTGAGCAATGTCCAGGCGATCGCGACCTGCGAAGGCGTCCGCTCCATTTCCCTGGCGACTTCTTTGACCACCTCAGCGATCTCGAGGCCACGCGCAGTGAGCGCGCCGTTCGCGAGCGCTACATTCTTGCGGGTACCGCTGGCGGAGGCCGACACGCCGCCGTGCTCGAGGTCGGCGCGGCTGTACTTGCCGGTGAGCACACCGCTCGCAAGCGGCGACCATGGAATCACTCCGAGCCCCATCTCGCGCGCCATCGGGATGAGATCGCGCTCGACCGTGCGCTCGATGAGGCTGTATTCGATCTGCAGCGCCGCGAGCGGCGACCAGCCGCGCAACTCCGCGATCGCCTGCATGCGGGAGATCTGCCAGGCCGGCGTGTCCGAGATCCCGAGATAGAGCACCTTGCCGGCCCGGACGAGATCGTCCATGGCCCGCAGAATCTCCTCGACGGGTGTCGTGCCATCCCACACGTGCAGATAGAGCAGGTCGATGTAGTCCGTCCGCAGACGCTGGAGGCTTTCCTCGACGGATCTGACCATGCTCTTGCGATGGTTGCCTCCGGAGTTCGGGTCCGAGGGGCGTCCGGTCAGGGTGTATTTAGTGGCAATGACGAGCGAATCGCGGCGACCGGAAGCAAACTCGCCGATGAACTGCTCCGACGTCCCGTTGGTGTAGCGGTTGGCGGTGTCGATGAAGTTGCCACCGCGCTCGATGTAGGTGTCGAAGAGCCGCCGCGCCTCCGCCCTGTCCGCACCCCAGCCCCAGTCCTGGCCGAAGGTCATGGCGCCCAGTGCAAGCGGCGATACGCGCAGGCCCGAGCGGCCGAGCAGTCGATAGGTGTTCAGCGTCAGGGGATCACTCATGATGGCAGTCTCCGTGGTGGCCGAGGCGATGGTGGGCAGCATGCCAGCCGGAGAGGCGCCGATAATCGGGCAAAATCCGCACGGGTCATTTAGCCGGGGTACACAATGCGCGGCAGCGAATTCTCGGAGCTCTCGGCCTTTGCGGCCATCGTCGAGCACGGCAGCTTTGCGCGAGCCGCCGTCCAGCTCGGCATTTCACCCTCGGCGCTCAGCCAGAGCATTCGCAGCCTGGAGGAGCGGTTGGGGGTCCGGCTCCTCAATCGCACGACACGCAGTGTATCGCCGACGCAGGCAGGAGCGCGCCTCATCTCACGGCTCGGGCCCGCGTTGAAGGAGCTCGATGCGGCCGTCCTCGATGTCGGCAATCTCGGCGCGGGGCCTGCAGGCCTCCTGCGGATCAATGTGCCGCGCATCGCTGCAATGCTGCACATCGCGCCGATCCTCGGGAGATTCCAGGCCGCTCATCCGCGCGTCATTCTCGAGGTCTTCGTGGACGATGCGATTGTCGATATCGTTGCCGGCCGCTTCGATGCGGGCGTGAGGTTGGGCGAGCGGCTCGAGAAGGACATGGTTGCGATCTCCCTGGGGCGCACGCTCGAGACCGCCATCGTGGCCGCGCCTGCATACCTGCAACGCCACGGGAGACCCGCGACACCGCGGGACCTGCACGAGCATCGCTGCATCAACCTGCGGTTGCGCGGCAGCGGCGGCCTCTACCATTGGGAGCTCGAGCGCGACGGCGAGGAGCTTTCGGTCCCGGTCGACGGGCCGCTCATCGTCAATGACAGCGAGCTTGCCGTGCGCGCGGCGCTGGATGGAGTGGGAATCGCGTATCTGATGCGCGCCGAGATTCAACCGCTGATCGATACCGGCAGGCTGGTCCGTATTCTCGAGGACTGGTCGCCCAGCTATCCGGGTTTTTATCTCTACTATCCGAGCCGCCGGCAGACTCCACCAGCGCTGCGCGCGCTGGTGGAGTTCTTGAGGCAGCCGACCTGACCGTTACTCCGCGGCGAACGAGCCGGTCTTTACCGGCCCCGAGCGGCGATAGACGCTGTAGATGACTCCGGCGGCGGAGGTCTTCGATTGCTCGAGTGTCAGCGCGCCCGCTGCGGCGCTCGAGCCGAAGAGGCGTTTGCCCGCACCGAGCACCACCGGAAAGGTGAAAATGCGGTATTCATCGATCAGATCCTGTTGGATGAGGGTCTGCAGCAGGCCGGCGCTGCCGTGAACCTGGAGCTCGCCCTTGTAGCGCTGCTTCAGGCTGGCGAGCTCCGCGGTGACGTCCCGCACCGCGGATGAATTGTGCCACTGGAAACTTCCGCGGGTCCGCGAGGCAACATGCTTCGGCAGCGCGTTGAGCTTCGATGCAATGGGGTCGTTGGGATCGGTGGCCTTGGGCCAGTGCGCGGCGAAGATGTCGTAAGTGCCCCGCCCGAGGAGGAACGCGTCCGCCTTCGAGAAGCTCTCTACTATGATCGCGCCCATGTCCTGATCGGCATGCGGAAAGACCCAGCCGCCGTAGCGGAAGCCGCCGGAGGTGTCCTCCTTCGGGCCGCCGGGAGCCTGCATGACGCCATCCACACTCACGAAAGTCGTTACGGTCAGCTCAGCCACGGTAATGCTCCTGGGTTGGTGCGCAAGGCGACACGCCTCCGCCATTCATGAGATAGCCGAATCCTGCCCCCGCAAATCGACAGGGACCTAACGAAAACCGGGATCCCGCCTCAGGCCCGGTCAGGGGCTACTGCGCCGGCACGGCGTCGAAGGCGACGGTCAGGCGGGGCTGAGGGCTCTGGAATGGCACGGTACCGTGCCAGAAGTACGACGGAAAGAGGACGAGCATGCCGGGTGCCGGGCGGACCGAGTATTCGGCCTCTAGCGGCGGGCTCGTCAGAATACCCGGCTTGCCGAAGCTGAGCACGCCCTCGTCCGTGCGCGCCTGCGCCATGACGTCCGGCAGCTCGACGTAGAAGGCAGAGGAGATCCAACCGCGAGGATGCACATGGCTCGTGTGAAACCCCCGGTTGCGCAACCGTACCGACCAGCTGCCGTTGAATCGCCAGCGGCCGCCGTTGCGGCGGCGCAAGGCATCGCTGCCCCGGCCCATGTGCTCGAGGTAACGCTCGATGGGCCCGGCGAATGCCGCGAACAGCCCGCGTATTGCGGCATCGCTGCTGCGCGTGAGGTCCTGGGTCGTCTCGGTGCCGTGACGCAACGATTGAAAGAGAAGCGCATGGCCGTGCGGATCGTGGAGGCGATTGAGACTCCCAGTCAGATCCCTGAGGAATTCGGCGAGATTCGACCACGGCGCCGGCGGCTCGATGGGCAGCGGCAGGATGAGGTTGTGGTAATCGCAGAGTTGGCCATAGCGCGCATCACCGAGCATACGCAGCGCCGTCGTCTGCAGCGCAATGAGATATTGGTCGTCCGGCGCCCGGCTCAGCAATGCCTCGCAGTTTTGCAGAGCGGCGCGCGCATCCCCGATCCCGAGTTGCGCAGCGGCGATGAGATTGCGGACCGAGGTGTTGTCCGGCAGGGAACGCATCGCCTGCTCGGCAAGCGATAGCGCCTTGGCCGGATCGAAATCGAGTGCGGAGAGTCCTGCCCGCACGAGCAATACGGGCGATGCCTGAGCGCGCTCGGCTCGTGGTGCCAGGCAGTCGTACGCGGCGCGGGCATCACCCGCGCCTTGCAGGATGGCGGCCTTGGTGGCCCAGAGCGCATCGTCATTGCCAAATGTCCGCAGGGCTTGATCGAGCGCTTCGGTAGCCTGCGTCAGATCGCCCGTGCGAACCCACACGAGCTGTGCGAGACTGTTATGTGCCTCGGTGAGACGCGGCTCGAGCCGCAGGCAGTCGCGCAGTGCGGTTTCGGCGCGATCGTTGGCGCCGTCAGCCATGAGGCTCTTGGCGTACGTCAGACAGAGTGTCGCAGTCCTGAAGCCACGCGCCAACGCACGATGTGCGATGTGCCCCGCCTCCGCATGACGCCCGGCCGAGTTGAGTGCGATCGCGAGCGGCTGGGCAAGTGTTGGATTGTCCGGCGTCGTGGCGACGAGATTGCCATAGAAGGAGAGGGCTTCCGTCTGCCGGCCCAGGGCGATGAGCGCCGCGACGTGTTGGGTAGCCAGCTCCGGGTCCACCTGGCCGCGGGTACAGAAGGGAGCGGCCACCGAAAGCGCCTGTTCGGGGCGGGCGGTGTCGTTGTAGTACCGTGACAGGATCAGCGCCGCGCGCGGATCGACCTGCGGGCCGGTGAGCGCGCGTTGCAGCGCGGCTTGAGCTTCGCCACCGCGCCCGCTGGCGAGCAGCAGCTCTCCCAGCGTGGTGAGCGTCGGGGCCCAGCTCGGATCCACATCGAGGGCGCGCCGTAACAGCGTTTCTGCGGCAGCAGCATCACCGAGTGCGAGCTTGGTGCCGGCGAGGAGGCGGAGGGCCTCGACGAAGGTGGGATTGGCCTCGACGATGGCCTCGAGCCGCTCGTGCGCGGCATGGAACCTGCCCGCCTGGAGCAAGCCGCCGACGGTCCGCATGTCCTCTAGGACGGCAGGGGAGACGGCCACTGAGTCGAGATCCTGGAATCGCCGCTACTGCGACCGGATTCTCGCATGGAAGCGGCCGCCTCCGGAGCGCCGCCTGCTCATTTCATATCCGGCGATGGATTGCGCTGGCGCTCGCGCAATCTCAAGGCGCGGGGAGTGAGTCCCGTCGCGTGGCGGACCGATCGGACCATGTGCGCCTGATCGGCGAAGCCGCAATTCTGGGCGAGCGCCGCGAGCGGCGCTTCCGATCCGAGGATGGCGCGGATCGCCCGATGCGTCCGCTGCAGGAGACGATAGGCCGCAGGCGTCACGCCGTAGACCTGCCCGAAGCCACGGCTCACCGAGCCGGCCGCGAGTCGATGATTGTCGGCCCACTCGGCGAGACTCAGTGCGGGATCGTTGCTGAGGTCGTGCGCGAGGATGTCGGGCCAGTCCGGTAGCGCTGCGGGCTTGGGCTCGAGCCGCTCACCGATGGCGTCTTCGGCAGCGGCAGGGTCGCCTTCGAGGATGCGAACGATGGCATCGAGATCGGGCACTCGGCCGGCTGCACAGGAAAATCGCCCGGCCTTGACGGGTACGACGAGCAACTCGGTGCTGCGCCGCTCGAAACGGTCGAGGTGAAACTCGTAGGGTGCATGAATGAGCGCATCTCCCGGCTCGGCGCGATGCCGGCCGGTATCGCCGGCTTCCACATAGCCGCCGGTCAGCACTATGGTCGCGAAGGCTTCCTCATGGACGTGGCGGGGCAGGAAATCACCGGCAGCGTGCCGCTCGCGGCCCTGCGCGGCGGGGCGCACCCAGCGGCAATGCGAATTTCGTTCAAGACCTGGCATCCCGGGGAATTTAGCGTTGCGAGCACGAGCGAAGCAAATCGATGCGGCCACCGGGTACTCATATGCTTTGGACACCAGCGACTCGCCTACGGTTGATCAGTTGCATTCTCATTGCGTTCGGCCTTCCGGCGGCGGCGGCGGCCACCGGCAGCCGGGTACAGGCCATTCTCCATGCCAATCAGCTTGCAGTTGGCCCTGTGCCGAAAGCCGGCTTTGCCATCTATCACTATGGTTACTCGGGAAACGGCCTCACGGGCGATGCGACTTTGATCGCGGACCTGGCGACGGGCGCCTACGTCGCGAGTGTGGATTCCGGTGTTCTGCATACGGCCGATGGTTTCGATGGGCGGACGCCCTGGATGAAGGACGTCTCTGGCGCGAACACCCCTGAGCAAGGCGGCGATCGGGTGCGTGTGGCCGTCAGCGCCGCCTACCGCAACGCGAATCTCTGGTGGCGGAGCGATCGGGCCGGCGCCCGGATCGACGATCTCGGCCACGAGAGCCTATCCGGGACTCCGACGGACCATCTCGCGGTGCAGCCACGCGGCGGTGTGCGTTTCGAGGCGTGGTTCGACGCGCGCACTCATCTGCTGTTGCAAATCGCCGAGCCGCAGCAGTTCCTCCATTCCCGTGAGGTGTACTCGGACTACCGCCGGCAGGCGAACCTGATGCTCGCTCACTCCGTTCTCGAGGACGCTGGCGCCGGCGAGGCCGGATACGAGCGGCTGACTCTACGCAGCGTGAGCTTTGGACCGGCGCGGGCGCTTGCGACATTCGCCTGTCCCCGGACCGCTCCTGCAGGAGTCACCCTGCCGCCGGGTGCAACGAGCATCTCGGTACCCTTTCGGCTGCTCAATAATCACATCTACGTCGAAGCCCGCGTGAACGGCAAGGGTCCCTACACCTTCATCGTGGACACAGGCGGCCACACGCTTCTTTCCGCAAAGGTCATCGCTGGAGCCGGGTTGGCATCGAGGGGCAGCTCGCCGGAGGGGGGCGCCGGTGAGAAGCAGTCATCGCTCGGCTTCGTCCCCTTCCGCACGATTTCGATCGGTGGCCTCGAGATGCACGATGAGGTGGGGTTTTCCGCTGAGATCTACCCGCCGGCAATCGAGGGCATTGCGGTCGACGGCATGGTCGGATTCGAGCTCTTCCGCCGGCTCGTGGTCCGGATCGACTACGGGCGCAAAGTCATCACTTTCTCGCAGCCGGGAAGCGGCTCGCTCAACGATGCCGGTGTGGCCGTCCCCTTCGTCTTCTACGACCACATGCCTTTCGTCCGCGGACGACTCGATGGAATTCCGGCCACGTTCGACATGGACACAGGCTCACGCTCGGAGCTCGATGTGACATCTCCCGCCGTCTTTCGCGATCACTTGCAGGAGCGGTATTCGCGGGGCGTACGAGCCGTGACCGGCTGGGGCGTCGGAGGTGAGGTCAGCTCCTATGTCGTTCGGCTTCATTCGATCAGCCTGGGCCCGGTGAGGGTGGCTGCGCCGGTCGCCGATCTCTCGGAGGCCGGACACGGCTCATTCAGTGACCCGAATTACGACGGCAACGTTGGCTCGGCCCTCCTCAAGCGATTCGTCGTGACCTTCGATTACCCGCATCGGATGATGTACCTGCGGCGAATCGAGCGTGCGCCGGTCGATGTCGGCGACTTCGATCGCTCCGGGCTGTGGATCAATGCAGGCAAAGAGGGTTATGCAGTGACTTCCGTGGCACCCGGGAGCCCTGCGGCAGAGGCGGGTCTGCAGGACGGGGATGTCATCCTCGAGCTCGATGGCCGGCCGGCGAAAGCAGAGGATCTCTCTGCGGCTCGCGAGCTGTTGCGAGCGCGACCTGCGGGCTCGAGGATACCGATGCTCGTGAAGGGGAAGACAGCTACGCGCCGGGTCGTCGTGGCGCTGCGCGATCTGATCTGACTCCGGCCGCGGGATCCGCGGATCGGTCCCCCCGCGCCGCGAGGCGCGAGGGGACCCCATCTCCTCGTTCTACCACTTGTAATAAACGGAGAAGTCGACTTCCCTCCCCTCGATCGGTCGCGCCAGAATCACGTTGCCGATGCCCGTGTTCTGGCCGAACTTGCGGGCGTTGCCTTCGGTGAGGGCGATGACGTTGTTGAGGTTCGTTCCCTGTACCCGCAGCTGCCAGTGATCCCCGACGTCACCCACGATTCCGGCTTCCAGCTCGGTGTAGGCCCCGAGCGGCTGCAGGCCCGACTGATCCTCGAATCGCTGGCCGATGTGCTCGACGGTCAACCAGGCCGTCACGTCTCCCCATGCAAACGGCAGTGCGTAGCTGGGTGTCGCACGGATCTGGAACTTCGGCTGCCGCTGCAGGGGCGAGCCGTCGATGCTCCGGCACTGCTGGTTGCCGAACAGGTCGGTGAAGGTCACGCACGCGTTGGAGTTCTCGTAGGTTCCGCTCATGTAATCAGCGATGACCCGCAGCGTGAATCCTTTGAACGGCGTTATGTAACCGTCGAAATCCACGCCATTTGTCGTCGAGCCGTAGGTGACGATCGCGCCCGGGATCGGCGCCCCGCTGGGCGTCGTCTCCTGGATCGTGAGGCCGGTGAACACCCTGTGGTAGGCGCTCACATCGACATAGGCGAGGCGCGACTGCCACTTGAAGCCGCCTTCGTAGTTGTGGACGACCTGCAGCGGCGCGAAGTTGCCCTTCGCACCCCGGATGTTGTTGTCGAAGTCATTGTAGTGCACGCCGTTGTTGAGCCGGACGTAGGCGCTCATGTTGTTGGAGAACTCGTAATTGAGGCCTCCGGTGAAGGTCGGGCGAGTCCTGACGTAATGCTCGTAGTCCCAGGTGCCGTTGCAGATCGGCACGGCGTTGTCCCACAGGTCGAACGTCGGATCGGAGAGCGCCTGCGGGCTCGAGTTGCAGGTGCGCTGATGGACGTTGATGTTCTCCAGGCGGGCGCCTACATCGAAGAGAATGGGGCCGCTTTTCCAGCTGTTGGAGAGATAGCCGGCGATGTTGCGCGCGTTACCGTGCTCCACGATGTTGAAATTGTCGTTCTCGTCGACGAATCCCTGCGAGCTGGTCAGATTGTAGATGCTGCCGCCCTTGACGTAGCGTAGATTGATGGGAGTCGCATGCGGCGTGTTCGTCATCAGCATCTGGTTGCCCAGCGACCACTTGTCATTGTCCTCGTAAATGGCGAGGTAGCTGCCCAGCGTGAGAGTGTCGCCGGGGAAGATCTCCCGGCCGACGCGGAACTCATCGGCGAAGTTCTGCAGCGACTTCTGGATGAACCACCAGCCCTGCTGGATGACGCTCTGGCCGAGCGGCACGGCCTGGCCGGTGCCGGCATAGGTCGCCTGGATGCCGGTGCTCAGCGGCAGGCCGAGGCCGTCACCGTTCAGCTTGCCGGTGCTGCTGAGGTTGTTCTTGTCGACCGGCGTCCCGTCGGCATTGCAATAGCCCGCCGGCTGCGCGATCTGGCAGCCGTAGAGAAAGTAGCCCAGGGGTCGCGGGTTCGGGCCGGAGAAAAGGGCGTTCGTATCGAGGCCGCCGCCGTCGGCGATGAAGCCGTTGTGCAGCGTCCAGCCGGCGATGGTCTGATCGTAGTTGCTGCCGAAGAAGTAGAGCTGGCCGCCGCGACCGTTGGCCAGATTGGCGGGCTGGAACCCGCCCTGCGGGTTGGGCACCACCACGTTCTGGATGGCGTAGCCGCCGTAGGAGTCGGAGGTCGGACTGAAGCCGGGATATCCGGAAAGGGAGCCGTTGGCGCTCTCGATCACCGGCACCGGGACGATGAACTGGTTCTTGTCATCGAGCACCCGGCCCCAGAACGTGATCTGGCCGCCATCGAGGTCGTGTTTCAGGGTGGCGGTGAACTGGCCGCCGTCGTTTTCCGGAAACTGTGGGTCCCTCACGCCGTTCTCTTTGCGGTAAAAGCCGCCAAAGCTGCCGTACCAGCCGTCGGTGATCTTGAACCCGGTGTAGGCATCGCCCTCCCACTTGTGATCGGTCCCATACGTGATGCCTACCAGACCGCCAGGCGAGCTATCACCGGTCTTGAGAATGTAGTTGGCCGTCGCGCCCATCTGTGCCGGCCCGAAAATGGCCGCGGGCCCGCCCTGCACGACCTCGACGCGCTGGATCGTATTGTCCAGGCGGAAGAGCGAGCTCGAATCCATGAACGACAGTGACGGCATGCCATAGAGCGGCATGCCTTCGATCATGTTGGTGAAGTAGGGCGCATCGCCGCCGCTCGGGAAGCCGGCGACCTCGATGTTGGCGCCGGTCTGGCCGCCGGAGGATTCCGGCCAGATGCCCGGGGAGATCTTGAGGATGTCGGCCGAGCTCACCGGGTTCGCTTCTTTGATCAGCTCCGTGTCGGCCGAGACGATGTTGTAGCTCGCATCCAGCTTCTTGACGGCGGTTGCCGTGGCGGTCACCACCACCTCCTGCAGTGTCTGCGAAGACTGTGCCAGCGTGGGCGCGGGCGGCAGTGTGGATTGCGCGTGGGCAGGGCCGGTGATGGCCAGACCGCCGGCGCCGAGAATGCCGGCGACGACTGCGGCGACGCTGTTCGCGCCCACGCTGGCCGGCCTTGCCCGCCGAAGAAGATACGCGGCTGGAGCCGCGCTTTGTGCAGTGGCCCGTTGCCAGGCCGGACGGGCGCCCCGCCGGGACGCCTTCTTGTCTTTGACTCTCATGCAAGTTCCCCCAATAGGAAGTGCCGCCTGCGGCCGGCGGCGAGACCCAGTGAAGCGATGACCCTGGTCCCGAAGCGGTTGTTGTGCGATCGCAACGTCCCCGGCGCGCGGCCTGGGCGGAGCCAGCGGGCGGCGCGATTCTCCGAAACGACCGGTACGGATCGAGCGGTCATCCTGGATGTAGACGTTTGAGCCCGTGAACACCGCTATTCGGGATCGAACGAAAATTTCAAAGAGGCCGGAGCCGGCATGGGTGGATCATCGAGGGGGCGTGACGGCAGCAGGAGGACAGGCTATAAAGTCGGCGATTCGCCACAAGCCGGTGGAGGACGCTCGCACTCATGGGTCATCGTCGAGCCTCGCTGATGCTGCGATCTGCAGCGGCGTGCATCCTCGTCATCTTCGTTGCGGCGGCACCTGCAGCACCAGCGCAGCAGTCGCGGCTCGCGTTCCAGGTGCGGGAAGGCAGAGCTCTCAACTACTTCCTGCGCGAAGGCCCGGTCGCGGCGCACCTGGTGCTTCGCTCGGGGCCCGAGCCGCGCATTCTCGTGGTCTTTCCCGCGGGTAACAGCGGTGTCGGGCTCTGGTTCGCACACCAGCGCGCGCAGGCGGCGTGGGCGATTCGCGGCGAGCCGCAACCGGTTCACGCGCGGGATGAGCGCGGCAGGGCGCTGTACGGCATGTCGGCTGAGGCCACGCTCGCGGTGACCGAGCTCGACATCCACGGTGCGGCCCTTTCCAACGTACGTGTGTTACGCGACTATGCCTCGGCGGGAACCGTGCCCAAGGGGATAGCTGTCTCTCCTGCCGTCAACGGTCGTACGCTCACCTGGGCGCGCGATCGGCTCGATGGCGCGGCCGGCTACCGCCTGCAGGTCGAGGTGCTCGATGGCCGTGTGCGCGGCAAGCGTATCCTCGCCGGTACCGATGGCAGGATCGGCCTGCGGATCACCGGTCTCACGGGTGAGATGCCGCTCGTCCCCCTCGCTGGCCACGACCTGCTGCGCGACCCCTCTGCAGGGGAGCTCGCGGCCCGTCAAACGCTGACGTTCCTCGCCTATCGAGAGAAGCTCCTCGCCGGCTCGTGGCGGTTCGATACCTATTTCGGCCGCGACACGCTGATGAGTCTCCGATTGCTGATGCCGGCTCTGAGTCCCGCCGCGGTCGGCGCGGGCCTCGACTCTGTCCTCGCGCGCCTTTCCCCTCGGGGTGAAGTGGCGCACGAGGAGGACATCGGCGAGCAGGCCGTGCTCGATCATCTGAGCGATGGGTCGCACTCGGCCGAGCCGGTGTACGACTACAAGATGATCGACGAAGACTATCTGCTCGCGCCCGTGGCCGCGGCGTGGATGCTCGGGCCGGGCGTGGAGGCACGCTCCGCCGCCTTCCTCGCTGCGCCGGTAGGGGGGCCTCTCGAGCGGCGGGGCGCGCGCGGCGCGGCGCTGGTGAAGAACCTGCGGTACGTGGTGCAACGCGCAGCGGCGTTCGCGAAAGCGCCCGAAGTCGCGCACCTCATCGGTCTCAAGCCCGGAGTACCCGTCGGAGACTGGCGCGATAGCGGCACCGGCCTCGGCGGCGGCCGGTACCCATACGACGTCGATGCGGTGTTGGTTCCGTCGGCTCTCGAGGCGACGGCGCGGCTGGTTGAGAGCGGACTCCTGTCACCGTATCTGACCGCATCCGATCGGACGCTGTTCTCCGGTGCAGCGCAGATGGCCAGTATCTGGCGCAAGCGGGCGCCGCAGCTCTTCGATGTGACCCTGAGCCACTCGGTCGCCGCCAATGCCATCGAGATCTATGCCGACTCGCAGGGTGTATCGTCGCAGTCGGGACTCGCGGCGCTGGGCGCCGGACCGTTGCGTTTTCACGCGCTGGCGCTCGCCGCATCGGGTGAGCCGATCCCGGTCATGCATTCCGATGAGGGGTTTCTGCTCCTCTTCGAGGATCCCGAGCCAGAGGCTCTGGACCGCATCGTGTCGGTTGCGATGCGCCCATTCCCTGCAGGCCTGCTGACCGGCGTCGGCATGGTGGTCGCCAACCCGGTGTTCTGCGCGCCCACGCTGCAGAAGCTTTTCAGCCGCAACGCCTATCACGGTACGGTCGTCTGGTCCTGGCAGCAGGCGCTGTTCGCTGCCGGACTCGCGCGCCAGCTCGAGCGGCGCGATCTGCCGCCCGCTGTGCGGACCGATCTCCTCCGCGCGCAACGAGCCCTGTGGTCCGCAATCAACGCAACCCATTCCATGCAGAACTCGGAGCTGTGGTCGTGGTCGTACGCTGCGGGGCACTACCAGGTGCGGCCGTTCGGGTCCTCGGCCGCAGATGCCGATGAATCCAACGCGGCGCAGCTCTGGAGCACGGTGTACCTGGCCGTGCGGCCGACCCTTTCCAACGTGAAGTCCGCGAGCGAGCTCTCCTGGCCGCAAGCGACCGCGGCCGGAGTTGCCCGATGATCGACTGCCGAGGCGGTGCCCGCCGCATGGCGGCTGTTACATGCGCTCTGGTCTGCACCCTATTGTCGATCGCCGCATCCGCAGCTCAGGGTGAGCGTGACGCCGGTTTCCGCTTGAGCGCAGGGCTCGGCGACCTGCCGACGTATTTCCCCGGTCTGTTAGGGAATGGCTATATTGCAACTCTAACCGCGCCGCGCGGCACCGAGCCGACGCAGACGTACCTGGTCGGGCTCATGGACTACAGTCCGGGCGACATCTCCCGTCCCGCGCTCATTCCAGCATGGACGGCGGTTGATTTCGCGCCCGGTGATGCCACCTCGGGCGCCGGTTGGATCAACGAGGGCCCGCTGACGGCGGAGCGCTTCCGGGACTACGCCCAAGTGCTCGACATGCAGGACGGGTCGCTGACGACAAGCTATCACTACAGGGATCACGGTCGGGACACGGCGGTGCAAGTGGTCACCCTCGTCAGTGAGGCTTCGCCGCATCTGGCGGTCACCCGCTTCTCGATCAGGCCAGAATATGACGGCCAGGTGCGGCTGTCTTTCCCGCTGACACTATGGCCGCGGCACACGCCGCGCTTTGCACTCGGCCGGTTGACTGGTCCTGCACAGGAAAAGGCGCTTGCAGCAGCAGGGTTCTCTTTACAGCCCCGGCCACCGGCTACTCCCGACCGTGCCGCGCTCTGGTATCCGGGCCACATCGACATCAAAGAGACGGGAGGCGATCCGCGCGCACTCACCCTGTGGCTGGCGGGGAGAGCCGAGGGCGGCCTGCCGATGGCCATGGCGGCCGCCATTGCGCTACCCGGGGGCGCAGAATCTCCCAAGGTTACGCTGAGTCAGGATCGCCGTCACTTTGCGCTCGATGTGACGCTGAACGTCGCGAAGGGGCATACCTACGAGTTCACCAAGTATGTCGCGCTGTCGCGGGGGGACTGGGGCGGCGGTGCAGTTGAGGATCTGAGCCTCGCTGAGCGGGCGCGCACGCGCGGTTTCGATGCGCTCGCGACTGCCCAACGCGCGGCCTGGCAGGCACTCTGGCAGTCCGACATCGTGATCGAGGGGGATCTCCGGGCGCAACAGGTGGCACACGCACAGCTCTACTATCTGCTTGCGAGCTCGACTCCCGATACGGCGTGGGCGACGGGTCCCTGCGGCCTGACACTCTGCTATGCCGCGCACGTCTTCTGGGACAGCGATACCTGGATGTTCCCCGCGCTGCTCCTGCTGCATCCCCGGCGCGCGCAGTCCATTCTCGCTTTCCGCGAGCGCACTCTCGCGGCGGCGCGTCAACGGGCGCGTCGGCACGGTTACGAAGGGGCGATGTATCCCTGGGAATCCGACCCACAGAACGGCACCGATCAGACGCCGTACTCGGCCCACCTTCTCTCCGAGAGCGAGATTCACGTCAACGCCGACGTGGCGATCGCTCAGTGGCAATACTATGACGCGACGCTCGATCGCAACTGGCTGCGCGAGCGCGGCTGGCCGGTGATTCGCGAGGTGGCCCGTTTCTTTGCGAGTCGCGCAACCTACGACGCCGCCCGCCATCGCTGTGACATCCTGCATGTGACCTCGGTTGCGGAGTCGAACGCAGACATCCCTGACGACACGTTCACGAATCTGGGGGCGATCGAAGCGCTCGATATCGCCAGCGCCGCCGCCAAGGCGCTCGGCGAGCATCCGGATGGTAACTGGAGCCGCATCGCGCGCGGCCTGTACGTGCCCATGGCGCCCGGGGGGGAGTATCATCTCGCGTTCGCGCCTTCGGTCACGACCCATGGCACCGACTTCGGCGGCGGGCCGGTCGCGCTGCTCTTTCTGCCGGCCCTGGATTTCGAGATGCCGTCCGCGTTGCGCAAGAGCGACTACCAGCACGCCATTCGCCGGGACCCGGCGCGAGCCGTCGGACAAGTCAGCATGGGCATTCTGCCGCGCGTGGCCGCCGCGGATGCGGTAGGGCTCGGCGACCAGGCCGCCGCCTGGGCGAAGCTGTTCGAGACCGGTGGGACGCTCAAGCCACCGTACGATGTCTGCACGGAGACCGCGAGCAATGAAGTCGGCCCGTTCCTCACGGGCTCCGGATCCTACCTGCAGAGCCTGATCTACGGTCTCACAGGTCTCAGGATCCGCGAGGGCGGGCTCGTTCCCGCATATCCGCCAGCGTTGCCGCCGGGATGGCGCTCGCTCACGTTACGGAATGTCAGGTTCCGCGGGCAGCGGATGACGATCCGCGTCACGAGCGATCCGACGGGCGCGGCGCGCCTCAGCGGATTGCCTTGAAGGGGGGCGCGATGGATGAGAGCTTTCGCACCACATACCGCGTAGGGCAGGCCGCGACGGCTCCCGCACTGCAGTCTTTCGATCTCTTCCCGACCCGGATCTGGCAGGCCCGTCTCGATGCCCTGCAGCCGCGCTTCGCGGAATGGACCAGCGCCGCGCTCGGGCTGCGGGCAGTGAGTCCCGAACCCGCGGGACGCACCAACCGCAGCGGTTGGAACAGCAAGGAAATGGATGTCCTCGAGCGGCCTGTCTGGGCGGCGCTGCGCCAGGCCGTGCACGCGGCATGCGCCACCGCCCTGGCCGAGATGGGTCGCCACGAGGCCTTTCACCTTCAGTCGTGGATCAACCTGCATGACCGCGGAGGCTTCAACTTCCTGCACATGCACGAAGGATCGCTTCTCTCGGGCAGCTTCTATCTCAAGGTCCCCGCAGGCTCCGGCGCGCTGGTGTTCCGCGACCCGCGTCCGGGTGTGCTCCACGGGGTCATCAAAGGCTCCGTCCCGAATGGACACGCCGACGTGCATCTCAGGCCGAGCGACGGCCTGCTCGTGCTCTTTCCCTGCTGGATGGAGCACTATGTCGAGCCGCACGACAGCGACGAGCCCCGGGTCTGCATCGCGTTCAACGCCAATCCGTAGCGCCCGGCCGGTACGGGGCGGATCCGTCGGACCCTCAGCGTGCAGGCGGGTCCTGGCGCCGTGCGTTTGCGGCCGACATGACCTGTCGCAGCGCATCGATGTCGACGGGCTTGACGAGATGCCGGTGAAACCCGGCGGCTTTCGCCCGTTTCCGGTCCGCATCCTGTCCCCAGCCCGTCACCGCTACGATCCGGGTTTCGGCTGCCCAGGGCCGGCTTGCGATCTTGCGTGCGGTCTCGTAACCGTCCAGCCGCGGCATCCCGAGATCGAGCAGCACGATGTCAGGATGGAAGACCTCTGCTTCCTCGACAGCTTCGATGCCATCGTGGACTACGCGCGTCTCGTGACCCATGGATTCCAGTAGCATGCTGAGACTGACCGCCGCATCGTGGTTGTCATCTGCAATCAACACGCGGCGTGTGACCGACAGGTCGGGATCGGCGTGCGATACGCTCGTGGCCGGCGCCGCCGGGGCGGCGGCCGAGGGCAGATGGATCAGAAACGAGGTACCCTGGCCGCTCCCGGCGCTGCTCGCTTCGATGCGCCCTTTGTGCAGCTCGACGAGCCTCTTCGCGAGAGTGAGTCCGATCCCGAGTCCGCCGTCAGGCCGCTCGTACGATCTGTCGAGTTGCGCGAACGGCTCGAAAATGTGACTCAGCATTTCCGCGGGCACGCCCATTCCGTTGTCGCGAATGCTGACCACGGCCTGCTGCTCTTCGGTGCGCAGTACGATCGCGATCTTTCCGCCGGGAGGCGTGTACTTGATGGCGTTGTGCAGGATGTTCGAGAACACCTGGGTGAGGCGAACGCGATCACCGCTCACGTGCACCGGCACGCCGGGTGGGAGGAACGTGATCTGGTGGCGTGAGGTCTCGGCCGGCTGGCGGTGAGCGTCTATTACGCCACGCAGGAGCTGCGCCAGCTCGAGCGGCTCGGGATGCAGGCGGATGCGGCCGCTGGTGATGCGCGAGACGTCGAGCAGGTCATCGACCAGGTGAGTCACGTGGCGAGCCTGGCGCTCGAGTATGGCGGTCGCGGCCCGCAGCTCCGGCGCCAGACTCTTCGCGTGCTTGAGCAGCTCTGCCGCGGCGCAGATCGGCGCCAGCGGGTTGCGCAGCTCGTGAGCCAGAATGGCGAGAAACTCGTCCTTGCGGCGATCCGCGTCGCGCAGGAGTTGCTCGCCGCGCTTGCGGTCCGTGATGTCGCGCGCAACCTTCGAGGCGCCGATGATGGCGCCGTCTCTGTCCCTGATCGGAGATATCGTGAGTGAGATGTCGATCCGGCGCCCGTCCTTCGCCAGGCGCACGGTCTCGTAGTGGTCGATTCGCTCGCCCCGCCGCAGCCGCTCCAGTATGCCGTCTTCCTCCGCGTGCAGCTCGGGTGGAATGATGGTGGTGATCGGCTTGCCGATGATCTCATCCGGCTCGTATCCGAAGAGCCGCGTGGCGGACGGATTCCAGGAGGTCACGATGCCCTCCAGGGTCTTGCTGATGATCGCATCGTCCGATGACTCGACGATCGCGGCGAGCCACGCGCGCGTATGCTCCGCCCGCTTGCGTTCGGTCACGTCGCGGAAGACCACGACGATGCCGATCAACTCCCCGTCGGCGAGGCGAACCGGCGCGCCACTGTCGTCGATCGCTATGCGCCCGCCGTCGCGAGGGATCAGAACCGTGTGATTGGCCAGCCCGACGATGCCGCCGGTCTCGAGTACCTTGGCGACCGGGTGCTCCACGGGCGCCCCGGTGTATTCATTGACGATCCGGAAGACCTTCTCGAAGGGCTGATCTTTGGCCGCTGCGCTCGACCAACCGGTCAGCCGCTCGGCTACGGCGTTGAGGAAAATTACACGGCCGGCTACGTCGGTGACTATGACGGCATCGCCAATGCTCTTCAGCGTGACTTCGAGGGTTTCCCTTTCCCGACCTGAATTTTTATCGTTTTCCGCGCCGTTTTCAGCCATTCTCGCGGGGTCCGTTCTGGTGTCCGGCGGGCCTGCCGGTCCCAGGAGCGCAACTATCATGCCCGCCGACGAGGCCGCAGTACGTGTGTGCCGGACCCGCAACCGGCCGGGCATCGGGATCTCGACGCCGGCGGCTCCGGCCGCGATGCAATTCCCGCGCCCCGCCAATGATGCGCATCCGGGGTTTCGCTGGGGAATGCGACAGATGGATGTTGGCGCGGGCCGAGCCGCTCGACTCCGGGGAGCGATGCCATTATTCTGAGCCTGCGAACGGCAGCGAGGTCAAATCCGATGAGCGGCACCGATCGTGATCCCTCCGAGGGAAATTCGCTCCAGCCGACGCGCCGGGAGTTCGTGACTGCGTCCGCAGCGGTCGGACTCGCCGCTGCGGCCCGGGTGTCTCTCGGCGCGGTATCGGAGGTGATCGAGAGGGACGTCGAGATCAAAACACCCGATGGAGCGTGCGATGCGGCATTCTTTCATCCAGCGAAGGGTGTGCACCCCGGGGTCCTCATCTGGACGGATGTCTTTGCGCTGAGGCCGGCATTCCGCAAGATGGGTAGACGCCTGGCCGCGCGGGGCTACTCGGTACTGATTCCCAACGTGTACTACCGTACCGCGAGGGCGCCAGTCGTGGAGGACGCAGCGCATTTCGATTTCGACAGTCCCGCGGACCGGGCAAAGGTCCAACAATGGACCGCGCCGATCAAAGTGGCTGGTGCGATCGAGAGGGACGCGGTGGCGCATACGGCCTTCCTCGATGCGCAGCCGCAGGTCGACAAGGGGCGCAAGCTCGGCACCCAGGGCTACTGCATGGGCGGACCGCTGGTGTTCAGGACCGCGGCGCAGATACCCGGGAGGATCGGCGCCGCCGCGACCTTCCATGGCGGCGGCCTCGTGACCGCGAAACCCGACAGCCCCCACCTGTTGGCGCCGCGCATCAAGGCGCGCATGTATTGTGCCGTCGCTGCCAGCGATGATGCGAAGCAACCCGACGCAAAGGACGAGCTCCGTGCGGTGTTCGCGGCCGCACATGTCCCCGCAGAGGTGGAGGTCTATGCGGGCACGATCCACGGCTGGTGTGTTCCCGACATGCCCCTCAAGGAGGGCACTCCGATCTACAACGAGCCCGAAGCAGAGCGGGCCTGGGGCAAGCTGCTCGCGCTCTATCGAGCCGTCCTCACCTGAGGCAACGCGCCCGCAGCCGGGCTCTTGACCGGCTCGGAGACCCTATGTAGACTTACGATCATGGGTAGGCGGGGCAGCGACGTACGAATTTCCCTCCAGACACTCAAGGCGCTCGAGGCTTTTCTGGAGAATCCCTCCGATGAGCTTTCCGGGGCGGACGTGCAGAAGCGCAGCGGCCTCGCGTCCGGAACGCTATATCCGATTCTCCTCAGACTCGAATCCGCCGGCTGGTTCGTCAGCCGCTGGGAAGCCATCGATCCCGTGAGCGCCGGACGGCCCCGCCGCCGGCTCTATCGCCTGACACCGAGCGGCCTCGCCTGCGCGAGTGAGATCTTCGCGAGCTTCGGCCGGGGAGTTCCAGCATGAGCGCACCACATTCTGACGATGAAGGCTCCCCCGAGGCTGATGGCGCACTTCCGGCGTGGAGCGAGACGCTGGCCCGCAACCTCGTGCGCCGAGCGGCGCGCAAAGCTCCGCCCGGCCTGACAGCGAGGCTGGAGGAGGAGTGGCTTGCCGACCTGGCCGCGCGTCATGATGCAATCACCCGCATCCGGTTCGGACTCGGATGCTGCTGGGCAACACGGGTCATTGCGCGCGATTTCGGAGTCGCGGCAGCGGCAACCGCCGGCTCGGCATCAGGTCAACGGCTGCTGGTGGCCACCGCCGGCCATGACTTCGCGCGGCTCTCACGGCGCACGACCGCGTTGATCGCCATCGTTTGCCTGCATGCCGTGATCTTCTACTTCTACGTGAACGACTTCGCGCGCAGCGTTCCCGCAAGTCAGGCCGGACCGTTCACTACGGACTTCATCAAACAGCCCGCCAGGCAACGTTTGCCGACGCCGATTGCGCCACCGAGGCTCGCGCCCACGGCCATACCGGAAGTTCCGACACCCGACATTCGGCTCAACCTGCCGGTGGACCCTGCGACCATCACCGTTGCGCATTCGCCTGAGCCCGGTGGCGTGCCGGTTGCCGCTCCAAAGCCGGCCGACCTCGTCGCCGGAGGGCCCGGTGCGGGGTTCCCCAATACGGGAGACTTCTATCCCCCCGCGGCGATTCGCCTGGGTGAGAGTGGCACCACCTCGGTTCGAGTGTGCGTCGATCCGCTTGGCAGACTCACTGCTGACCCGACCGTCTTCCAGTCCTCAGGTACGGCGAGCATCGATCAGGGCGCCCTCAATCTGGCGCGAGCCGGCTCGGGTCACTACCGGCCGACGACGGCGAACGGACAGCCGGTGAGCGCTTGCTACGCCTTTCGCATCAGGTTTCAGCTCGACGATCAGTGAGGCATCAGGGCTTGTTCTGCAGGAACTGCTTCTGGAAGTAGGCGGCGGTCGCCTCATCCGCCTCGAGCCAGGAGTGGTAGCGCAGGAAGCCGTGGATCTCATCGGGGATCACGATCTCCTGATAAGGCACGTGCTGTAGCTGCAGCCGGCGCACCAGGTCCACCATCTGGTGGAAATGCACGTTGCGGTCGTCATCGCCCTGGATGAGCAGCACCGGGGACTTCCAGGTGCCGATGGCCGAATCCGGTGAGGATTCCCAGAAGACCTTCTTGATCGCCGCCGCATCCGGCATCTGATAGCGATCAGGCCCTTTGCCGAACCACTCATCGAGGAGCATCGACCAGTCGTGCACGCCGTGCATGTCGACACCGGCCTTGAAGATGTCTGAATTGCGGGCGAGGGCCAGCGCCGTAAGGTAGCCGCCATACGATCCACCCCACATTCCGATCCGTCGCGGATCGACGCGGGGATCCTGCTGCAGCCACTTCGCCCCCGCGAGCACGTCCTGGTACTCCGCGGCACCCGTTGGGCCCCAGTGCTCCGGGTAATGAAAGTCGTGTCCGTAGCCGATGCCGAGCCTGTAATTGACGGAGAGCACGACGAAGCCGTGTGCGGCGAGGTACTGATTCACGGCGTAGGAGTTGCTGTAGTAATCCATGTAGTGCCAGGTGAGCAGCATCTGTCGGGGCGGCCCGCCGTGCACGAAGATGATTCCGGGCTTGCGCGCGCCGCCGCCCCGGCCGACGAAGAGCTGCCCCTGGACCCGCAGGCCATCCGCTGCCCGGAAACTCACGAGCTTGGGTACGACCAGATCGCGCGTCGGGAAGTCGGCGGGAAGGACGTCGCCGCCGGCGCTGCGCCAGGTGGAGCCGGTGAGGCTGCCGAACATCACTCGCGGCGGATCCTTGGGTCCGGCATCGATGAACGCGAGTGTCCCGTCGGCCGTAACGACCGGTGTCCATGCGCTGTGGTCGCCGTGCGTGATCGGCTGTGGTGAGCCCCCATCCACCGACACCCGGAATAGGTGGCGGCGATCGTCATCGCCCGCCGTCGAGCCGGTGTTGGCACTGTAGATCAGATATCGCCGGTCCTGCGTGATGGCGACGTCCTCGACCATGAACGAGCCCGGAGTCAACAGTGTTGCTTTGCCGCCCGCCACCGAGACGGAGTAAAGATGCGGCCAGTTGTCCATCTCCGATATGAAGGCCAGCCGGTTGCCCGCGATCCAGCGCAGATCCGTATCGCCGCCTCCTCGAGGAAATGAGGCACGCAGGGTGTTCGGACTCTGCCAGACCCGCTGACCCTCGTTGCGCCGCACGTCGGCGACCCAAATGGACCAGGGAGCCGGATGCCGCTCGAGGGGCGATTCCGGAGGACCGCCGTCACCCGGTGTGCGATCGAAGGCAATGCGAGTGCCATCGGGCGACCAGCGGGGTTGCAGGTCGTTCGCTGTCGATGGCAGCAGGTACTCGACGGGCGTCTGCGGGTCGCGATAGACACCGATGAAGCTGTGGTCCCCGCGGTTGGAAACGAACGCGAGAGCTCTGCCGTCCGGCGACCAGCGCAGCTCGGAATCCTTGCCGTTGTCGAAGAACAGGCGCTGCGCCGCCCTGCTGCCGTCGAGGGAAGCGGCCCATACGCTGTCATCCGGCCGGTGAATGTAGGCGACTGTGCGTCCGTCAGGGGAGATGGCAGGCACATCGCCCGCGCCGAGTACACGTGGGCCGCCCCCTGCCAGCGCCACCACGCAGACCTGCATTTGGGACTGCTGCGGGTCCGCGGCCGGATCGGGCTCTACCGATCCCGGCCAGTTGGCATCGTGATCGCCGCCGTGCACGTAGACGATGTATTTGCCATCGCGCGAGAAGTGGAGGTTGGTGATTTCCTGTCCGACATCGGCGGTGTAGGCGGTCAGGCGGCGGGCGCGATAGTTCGGGCCCTCGGCCACCCAGATGTTGCGCACTCCGCGCGCATCCGAGGTCCAGGCGAAGGCGCTTCCGGACCGCCAGGCGGTGAGGTCGGACGGAAACGGATAGCCCAGTACCTGGGCCATGGTGAACTGCGCCGGCTCTGCCTGACAGGGGCCGCTGCCGCACGAGGCGCCAACGGCAAGCAGAAGCGAACCAAGAAGCGTCGAGGTGCGATGCGACAAGGTAGCCTCTCCCGAGGGCCGGGGGAGCAGCCCCGATTCCCTGACGACGATGGTGCAGTGAGGTTAGCAGAATGCCGGCTGCCGGCGCCTCGGATGGGCGCGTCACGCAGCCTTTCAGTCGCATTCGCGCCGGAATGCGTTGCTAGTGCTGCCGGACCAGGGCGAGCTTCACGCCGAAGCTCAGGAAGACGACGCCCGTCATCCTATCGAGGCGGCGGATGACCGCGGGTCGCTTCAGTGCGCGCGCGATCGGCCGGGTGGCGAAGATCAACAGGGCGAACCATGCGAGGCCCATCAGCGCGTGCAGTGCGGCGAGGAGAAAGATGAACGGCCCCGCGGGTATGTGCGCCGGCAGGAACTGCGGCAGGAAAGACACATAGAAAACGCCGACCTTGGGATTGAGGAGATTGGTGAGATAGCCGCGGCCGAGCCAGTTGCGATCACTCGGGGCTGAGGCGACCGGATCTTCGGACTCGATGCCGAAACGCGAGCGCGGCTTGAAAAGGAGGTTGAGACCCAGCCACACCAGGTACAGCGCTCCCGCCCGCTTGAGCACGTTGAAAGCCACCTGCGAGGCGGCCAGCAACGCTCCGAGGCCGAGCGCCACGGCGGCTCCCCACGTGAGACAGCCCGCAACGATACCGAGAGCCGCCCGTCCCGCGCCCCTTGGGCCCTCGGCGGCTGCCGTGCGCAGCACCAGCGCCGTATCCAACCCGGGTGCAATCGTGAGCAGACCCGCGGCAATGCAGAAAGCGATGAGGGCCTGAGCGATGGTCATGGGTGGTGGGCCGGGCTCGGGGTAAGTAGGATATCAGGCGCATGCCAAGAGCACATCGCCCACGAGATCGCGACCCGTTCGACGACGCAATTCTCGCCGCCAGGCGAACGAAGCCCATACCGCACGAGTTCGTGCTCGATGAGATAGCGCCCCTATCGCCCACCACGCGGCCCATGTTCGGCTGCCTCGCGGTGTATGTGGAGGACAAGATCGTGCTGATACTGCGGGATAAGCGCGCTGCGCCGGCCGACAACGGCGTCTGGCTGGCGACGACGGCCGAACATCACGAGAGCCTGCGGCGCGAATTCCCGCAGATGCGATCGATCCGGGTGCTCGGCGGGAAGCCGACCCAATGGCAGCTCCTGCCCGCCGACGACCCGGACTTCGAGACCGCGGCATTGCGGGCATGTAAGCTCATCCGCGCACGCGACCCACGGATCGGAAAGGTTCCGAAGACGCGGTCCTCCCCGCGAGCGCGCAGCAAGCTGCCCAAACCCCGTCAGCCCAAGGCCGGCCGTTGATGAGGAGTCGCCCCCGGGGTGAGCTACTCCAATGGAGGATCGAGGCATGACGAACACCGTCCGCGACGATTCGGCCCGCCAGCGCTACGAGCTGCAGGTCGAGGGCGCGGTTGCCTTCATCAACTACCGCCGCGACGGCCGCATCGTCAGCATGACATACGCGGAAGTCCCTGCCGCGCTGCGCGGCGGTGGTGTCGGTTCGAGGTTGGTCGAGGGCGCGCTCGCGCTGGTGCGCGAACGCGGCGAGCAGGTCGTGCCGCTCTGCTCGTTCGTGGCGCACTACCTGCGGCGGCACCCCGAGCACCGGCACCTCCTGGCCGGCGGCTCCGGCGAATAGCCCGGCCCGTCTTGACTCTCTGAATAACTAAGACAATACTGAGATTTAGAGGTAGCGTTACCATAAGGCGGAGTAAGAATCCGATGAGTCAGGCCAGGCGCCTCGTCATGCTGTGCGCTTCGGCGCTGACCCTCGCCGCCGCACTGGCGGCAGCCCCGGCGAATGCCGCACGCGCACCTGAAGTCTCGGTTGCCGTGCAGGCCGAGGCGCCGGGCCCCAGGATCGACCGCCACCTCTTCGGCCAGTTTGCGGAACACCTGGGACGCGGCGTCTACGGCGGCATCTGGGTAGGCGAGGGCTCGCCCATTCCCAACACCCGGGGATACCGCAACGATGTGATGGCGGCGCTGAAGGCGCTGCACGTGCCGGTGGTCCGCTGGCCGGGCGGCTGCTTTGCCGATGACTATCACTGGCGCGATGGCATCGGCCCGCGCGCGCAGCGCCCGGTGCGGATCAACACGCACTGGGGCGGCGTCATGGAGCCCAACTCCTTCGGCACCAACGAGTTCCTGGATTTCGCGGAGATGATCGGGGCCGATGCGTACGTTACCGGCAACGTCGGCTCGGCTCCCCCGCAGGACATGGCGGACTGGGCCGAGTACATCACGTCCGACTCGCAAGGGAGCCTGGCGCAGCTGCGGCGGCACAACGGACGGGATCGCCCGTGGCACCTGCCTTACTTCGGCATCGGCAACGAAGCCTGGGGTTGCGGCGGCAACATGAGGCCCGAGTACTACGCCGATCTTTTCCGCCGCTACGCCACGTTCGTGCGAGACCATGCGCCCGAGGGGATCGAGGTGGTCGCGAGCGGCGCCCACGACAACGACTATCACTGGACGGATGTCATGATGGCGCGGGCGGGCGATCTGATGGACGCGCTGTCACTGCACTACTATTCGATTCCGACGGGCAACTGGAAGCACAAGGGCGCCGCCACCGGATTCGGCGAGGATCAATGGGCGTCCACGCTCCAGGCCGCCGCACGGATCGATGAATACATCACCCGTCACTCGGCCATCATGGACAAGTATGATCCGCAGAAGCGGGTCGCCCTTTTCGTCGATGAGTGGGGCGCGTGGTACGACTCGGAGCCCGGCTCGCACCCGGGCTTCCTGTATCAGCAGAGCTCCCTGCGCGATGCGCTGGTCGCGGCGATCTCGCTCGATATCTTCCAGCGTCACGCCGACCGTGTGCGGATGGCCAACATCGCGCAGATGATCAACGTGCTGCAGGCGATGATCCTGACACGGGGCGGCAAGATGATCCTGACGCCGACCTATTATGTCTTTCGCATGTACGTCCCGTTCCAGGACGCAACCTATCTGCCTGTCAAAATCGACACGCCTTCGTACAGGTACGGCTCGATTGCACTGCCGGCGGTCGATGCCGTGGCGGCGCGCGATGCCGGAGGTACGATCCGCCTGGCGCTCGTGAACCTAGATCCGCATCATGCGGCCACCGTGTCCACGCGGATCGACGGCCTCTACGCCCGCGCCGCGACCGGTGAGGTCCTCACGGCGAATGCCATGGATGCCCACAACACCTTCGAGCATCCGGCAGCGATCGAACCGGCGCCCTTCAAAGGAGTGAGCCGGGGAGGGGCGCTGTCGTTTCGCCTGCCCCCCATGTCGGTGGCAGTGGTCGCGGCACGGTAACGATCTGTCACGGATTGGACATGGATCACGGAACGGCTCCGCGCTGCCGTGATAGCGGTCTCGGTGTCGCGGTAGCAGATCGGGAATCCTTGACCCCGACGAGGGTCGGGGATCCCGATGGCTGCATACCTGATTTATACATCGATCGTTGCGCTTGCCTTGGCCGGGGCGGCGTACCTCCTTGCGCGCAGGTGGCGGGCCGGCAGAGAGCTCGCCGCGGGCACCGAGGGCGCGATGCTGCGAACGCTCATCGACAATCTCCCGGACTTGATTTACGTGAAGGATGTCCAGGGGCGGTTCCTGCTCGCCAATCTCGCGGTGGCGCGCGTCATGGGAGCGAAGACGCCGGCGGAGCTGCTCGGCAAGAACGACTTCGACTTTCATCCCAAGGAGCTGGCCACGCTCTATCACGAGGATGAGCAGGCGGTGATCCGCTCGGGCAGGCCGCTGCAGGCGCGCGAAGAGGAATGCCGCGATCCGGCGGGCAATCTCATGCACCTGGAGACGACCAAGGTGCCTCTGCGCGATGCGAGTGGCCGTGTGACGGGCCTCGTCGGCATCGGCCGGGACATCACGCAGCGTGTCCTCGAGACGCGCGCCCTCGACGGGGCGGTACGGGAATCACGTGAAGTCATCCAGGCGGTCCTCGCCGGTGCGAGCGAGCAGCGGATCGCGATGCACGGCAAGGCAGGCAATCTGCTGCTGCTCGCGCAGAGCATCAATGAGCTCATCGACTGTGTCTCGCGGACCGTGGCGGAGACTGTTGAGGTCGTGGGTCGGGCCGTGGACGGCGACCTGACTTCGAGAATGGAGGTGAGTGATAAATCCGGCGAGTTCAAAGCGCTTGCCGGCTCGATCAACTCCATGGTCCAGGCGATGATGGAGGTGGTTGCCGGCCTCACGAAGACCTGCGGCGCGGTGCAGGCAGGGGCGGAGGAGATCGCGCGCGGCAACCTCGATCTGACCAGGCTCACCGAGGAGCAGGCCTCGAGCCTGGTGCAGACGACCTCCTCGATGGAGCAGATGACCGCGAGGGTGAAGAACAACGCGGACAGTGCCGTGCAGGCGAGTCAGCTGGCCGTGGCTGCGCAGGAGCACGCCGAGCGCGGCGGTAGTGTCGTCGGCTCGGCCGTCGCGGCGATGAGCGAGATCAGCGCCGCGAGCAACAAGATCGCGGAGATCATCGGGGTGATCGATGAGATCGCATTTCAGACGAACCTCCTGGCGCTGAACGCAGCAGTGGAGGCGGCACGGGCGGGGGAGCAGGGCAGGGGCTTCGCGGTGGTGGCTTCCGAAGTGCGCAATCTCGCATCGAGAAGCGCCGGGGCGGCCAAGGAGATCAAGGCGCTCATTCAGGATTCGGTGGGCAAGGTGAGCGAGGGAACCAAGCTGGTCGACGAGTCGGGCAAGGTGCTGGGCGAGATCGTGATCCGGGTGAAGAAGGTGACGGACGTCATGGCGGAGATAGCGAGCTCGAGCCGCGAGCAGGCCTCCGGAATCGAGCAGGTGAACCGCTCCGTGACCTCGATGGATGCAATGACGCAGCAGAACGCGGCGCTGGTCGAAGAGGCCACCGCCGCCGCGCAGGCGCTCAAGGAGCAGGCCATGAGCCTGATGCAAATGATGGGGCACTATCGGCTGCAGCTATCCGCTGGCGCTCCTGCTGCCGCGCGGCGTCCCAGCGGCGAAATGCACGCGCGCGCCTGACTCGGCGCCGCTGGCGTCAGTGGACGTACGATGCCGCGTTGATATCGATCGTGCACCCGGTCGAATGATCGCCAAGACCGCTTGCGAGGAATACGATGAACGGAGCGATGTCATCGGGCTCCGTCAGACGCTCGAGAGCGATGTCGTGGGTGGCGTAATCCTCGCCGTACTGATCCAGAAAATCCTGCGCCATCTCGGTTCGCGTGAAGCCGGGCGCCACATTGAAGGCGAGGATGCCTGCTTTGCCGAAGCCCCTGGCGATGGAGCGGGTCAGAGCGACGAGGCCCCCCTTGGAGGCCGCATACGCGAGGTAGGCAGGCTGGTCACCGCGGAAAGCTGCGCGGGATGAGATGTTGATGATGCGGCCGCCGCCTTTCTCCGTGAAGTGCGCAATGGCGAGCCTGGAGAGAATGGCCGGCGCCCGCAGGTTGACCGCCATCGTCGTGTCCCAGCCCGTCACCCAGTCCTCGCCGGCAAGATCCAGCGGCGACGAAATGGCAATCCCGGCGTTGTTGACCAGCGTGTCGATGCGTCCGAACCGCGCGGCCACGGCCCGCCAAAGCGCGGCGCACTCGTCGATGTCGGACAAGTCAGCCTGGAAGACCTCCGCGGAGGCGCCGATTTTCGCGGCCAGAGCGTCTGCCCGCTGCCGTTGATCCCGGTAGTGAATGGCGACCCTGGCGCCCGCCTTGCCCATTGCGAGGGCGACCGCTGCGCCTATACCGCGGCTGGCGCCGGTGACGAGCACGCTCGTGTTGCTCAGGTTGATCTGCACGGTGGCTCTCTATGCTGAGAATTGCAGGCGCTATTATAGGGCCCGAGGAGGCACGGCAATGCACAGACGAGCGCTCACGATACGTACCGCGGGCAGAGGCTTCATGGAGCTCACGAAGGATTTGGCGGCCACTGTGCGCGATAGCGGCGTGACCGACGGCGTCTGCAACGTTTTCGTGCCGCACACGAGCGCATCGCTGCTCGCAGGGGAGAACTGGGATGCGAGCGTCCGGGGTGATCTCGAGGCCTTCATGAGCCGCCTCGCCCCTGATGGCGATCCACGATACGAGCACGATGCGGAAGGGCCCGACGACATGTCCGCGCACATCCGGACCATGCTGACCCAGAGCTCGATCGTAATCCCCGTCGCAGGCGGTGATCTGCAGCTCGGCCGATGGCAGGGAGTTTACCTGTGGGAGCACCGCACGGCGCCGCACGAGAGACGGGTGCTGGTAACCGTATGGTGAGGTGAGCCTCAGGCGCCGGCCGGCGCCTCAGGAGTCAGGTCGGGGCGCGGGCGGCGGCCGTCCCCGGCCGGGCCAGAAGCAACACCGGCAGCAACAATAGGAAGAGCACGGCCAGCGCCTTGAAGCCATCGAGGTAGCTCATGAGCGAGGCCTGCTGCTGGACGATTTGCGAGGCGTGAGCCAGGGTCGCAGCGCTTCCAGGCGCTGCATGCGTCGCCTGTCCCAATTGCCGGAGGAACCCGGGATACGCGGGGTCGAGCGACTGCAGGTGCCCGACCAGGTGGCTTTGATGGAGCTGCATGCGCCGCGTCACCAGTGTGGAGGTGAACGCGACACCGACGCTGCCGCCGAAGTTTCTCGCGAGATTGATGAGTGCCGATCCGTAGTTGGTTTGGCCCGGCGGGATGTCGCCGAAACCGAGCGCGTTGATCGGCAGGAAGAGGAAGGCAAGGCCCAGGTATTGGTAAACGCGCCCGAGCGCCAGAGTGCCGAACGAGATGCCCTCATAGAAGTTCGTCATCCACAGCAGAGCCAGGGCTGCGAGCACGATGCCGATGCCGATCAGCACGCGCAGGTCCACCCGGTTGAGAATGCGGCCGACGAGGGGGAAGAGCGCCATGAGCAGCAGTCCGCCCGGCATGAGCAACTCGCCGGCCTGCGTCGCCTGATATCCCATGACGTACTGGGCGAAGGCGGGCAGGAGATAAGTGGTGCCGAAAATCATGAAGCCGAGCATGAACATGAGGAAGAACGACACGGCGAAATTCCGTCGCTTGAGCAGACGCAGATTCACCATCGGGTTGGCGTGTTGCAGCTCCCACCAGATCAGGAACACGAACGCGACCGCGGCGACCGCGCATAGCGTGGTGATCATCCCGGAGGCAAACCAGTCATATTCCTGGCCGCGATCGAGCGCGATCTGCAGGCAGCCGAGCGAGGCGGCCACGAGCCAGAACCCGGTCCAGTCCACCGCGCTGCGCTGTGCGCTCGGGGCCTCATTCGGTGTCTTCACCAGGGTGCCGATCAGGAAGAGGAGCAGCGCGCCCACGGGCACATTGATCAGGAACACCCATCGCCAATCGTAGTTATCGGTGATCCAGCCGCCGAGCGACGGCCCTATCGCAGGCGCGACGACTACGGCGACGCCGTAAACGGCCGTTGCCATGCCCTGCTTCTCGGGCGGGAACGCATCGTTGAGGATTGCCTGGCCCGTCGGCTGCAGGCCACCCCCGGCGGCGCCCTGCAGGGCCCGCAGGAGGACGAGCACCGGCAGGCTGGGAGCGAGGCCGCACAGAAGCGAGACGATCGTGAAGGCGGCGATGCAGCTCAGGAAGAGACGTTTCCGTCCGAACCGGGCCGCGAGCCAGCCGGTGATCGGCATGATGATGGCGTTCGCCACGAGATAACTCGTGAGGATCCAGGTCGACTCGTCGCGGCTCACCGAGAGATCTCCGGCGATGTGAGGCAGCGCGACGTTGGCCACGGAGATGTCGAGAACCTCCATGAAGGCCGCCAGCGCGACTACCGGGGCGACCAGCCACGGGTGCACCCCCGGGCGGACCGCCGGTGCAGCAGCACTCATGGTGTGGCTCGGGCAGTCCGAGGTACGGTTGGCGGCGAGCGCCCGAGGCTCTCATTCACGATGCGACGGATCAACGGCTCCGCACCGGCGTCCCGTGATGCGTAAACGTTGGTGCGTAGTGCTGCCGGCCAGGCTGGCGTCTTGGTGAGCGAGGCGCCGTTCGTGTCGTGAACGTCGACATCCACATCCATCGAGAGCCCGAGAAAGAGCGGGTGGTCGCGCAGCTCCCGCGGGTCGAGCCCGATCCGCACCGGCAGACGTTGCACGATCTTGATCCAGTTGCCGCTCGCGTTCTCGGGCGGGAGAACCGCGAGGGCCTCACCCGTCCCGCCCGCAAGGCCGAGCACCCGGCCATGGAAGCGGTACCGCCTGCCGTAAAGATCCGCAGTCAATGACACCGGTTGGCCGATGCGCAGCTTGGAAAGCTGAGTCTCCTTGAAGTTGGCATCGACCCAGACACTCTCGAGTGGAGCGATGGCGAGCATCTCCGTGCCGGGGCCGACCTGCTCGCCGAGCTGCACCGTTCGTCGCACGATGTACCCTGACACGGGAGCCAGGACGGCAGCGCGCTGCCGCGCGAGCCAGGCGGCCCGCAGGTTGGCTTCGGCCAGCAGCACCTGCGGATGCGTCGTCGGGTCGGTTCCCGAGACCGCGGAATGAGCGGAAGCGAGCTGCGCACGCGCTTCCCTGAGCCCCGCCTGCAGGTTGCGGTCGGCGGTCTGATCCTGGTCGATGCGAAGTCGTGATACTGCGCCGGCGCGGGCGATGCTGCGGTCGCGCTGAAGCGTGCGGGCGGCAAGTTTTTCCTCGGCTTCCTGGCGGGCAACAGCGGCCTGTGCCTGACGTTCCATGTCGAACAGATGGGCTACCTCCCGCACCGTCTCCGCCAGGCTTGCCTCCGCTCGCGCCAAAGCAACATCGTTGTCGGTCGGGTCCAGGCGTACCAGAGGGGCTCCCTCCCGCACGTACTGCGTCTCGTCCGCTGCTATCTCAGTGACCGTGCCGCTCACCTGGGGCGCAACGCGGATCAGATCTCCCTGTACGTATGCATCCTTGGTCTTGATGTGGTACTGACCGTAGATGAAGTAGTAGCCGAGCGCGGCGATGCCGACGATCACCAGGGCGATGCCGAATATCCACGGGAAACGGCGCGACCACGGCGATCTGCCCGGTTGCTGCTCCCGCTGTCCTGCGGCTTCCGGGTGCGTTCCTTGCGGCGATGAGGTAGGTTCCTTGCGCTCAGAGCTCACGCTATCCGAGCCGCAAACTCCGGTCCCGCAGGTCAGCCGCCGCGCTTGCCACGCTCCCGTAAAAGGTCCAGGAACGCTGCCGCCACCGGCTGTACCGGCGCCCCTTCCCGACTTAGGACCATCAGGGGCCGCACGATCCTCAGATCCCGCAATGGCAGCTCACGCAGCGCGCCCTCGCGCAACTCGCTCAGCATGCAGATCCGCGGCAGCCACGCTATGCCCCCGCCGTGCACTGCTGCGCGCTTCAGCGCCTCCGTGTTGCCGAACTCCATGGTTGGATTCTGCGTGAGGCTCCAGCGGCGCAGCTTCGCCGCAATGACCTCGCGCGTTCCCGAGCCGCTCTCGCGCACGAGCAGCGGCTGATCACTGAGATCGCCGACCGTCAGCCGCCGCCTGCCGAAGAGCGGGTGATCGGGCGAGGCGACCGGAACGATCTCATCATCGCGAAACACTTCGGCGCGCAGGCCCTCGAAGTGCAGCGGTCCTTCGATGAAGCCCAGCATGAAACGCAGGTCATCGACGCCCTGCGACACCTGCAGGGTATTGCCCACGAACAGAGTCACCTGCACCTTGGGCCGGGAGCGCCTGAAGGCGGCGAGAACCCGCGGCAACACGTACGTCCCGATCGTGTTGCTTGCACCGATCGAGAGTCGCCCCTGTTGGCCGCCGGCGATTTCCCGCATTGCCCCTTCTGCGGCACGCTCGAGCTCGAAGAGCCGCTTTGCATACTGACTGAGCACTTCGCCGGCCTGCGTGAGGCGCATGCCGCGCGAGTGGCGCTCGAACAACGGGACGCCCAGGCGCTCCTCGAAGACCTTGAGCTCTCGCGACAGCGCGGGTTGCGAGATGTGCAGCCTGCGGCCGGAGGCCGTGAGGCTGCCGGTGCTCGCCACCGCGAAGAAAATCGAGAGGTGATGCAGGTTCATATGCCTTCAGTATATGGCTCGCCTGCGATATTTGCATTGGATGGATAGCGGCATTTGCCGCATCATGCGGCTTCCGCTGGCCGGACGTCGGTGGCGGGATACCCATGAAAACGGTTGCCCGTACCACGTGTTACATGTGCGCCTGCCGCTGCGGCATCAAGGTGCACCTCGAGGACGGCAAGCTCCGTCACATCGAGGGCAACCGCGACCATCCCGTGAACCGGGGTGTGCTCTGCGCCAAAGGATCCGCCGGCATCATGACGGCGATTTCCCCCGCCCGGCTCTCGACTCCACTCGCGCGCGTGGGCCCGCGCGGCTCCGGCGGATTCCGCGCCATCTCCTGGGGCGAGGCCATGCAGATCGTGACCCGGCGGCTCGCGGCCATCCGCGCCTCGGACCCCAACCGCCTGTCGTTCTTCACCGGACGCGATCAGTCGCAGGCGCTGACCAGCCACTTTGCCCGCAAGTTCGGCACCATGAACTACGCCGCGCACGGCGGCTTCTGCTCGGTCAACATGGCGGCGGCCGGGCTCTATTCCGTCGGGGGTGCGTTCTGGGAGTTCGGTGAGCCGGACTGGGAGCACACGCGGCTCTTCCTTCTTTTCGGAGTGGCGGAGGATCACGATTCGAACCCCATAAAGCTCGGACTCGGCAGGCTCAAGGAGCGCGGCGCCAAGATCATCTCGATCAATCCAGTCCGTACCGGCTATTCCGCCATTGCGGATGAGTTCCTCGCCGTGCGGCCGGGTACCGACGGCCTGCTCATCCTCGCGCTCATCCACTGCCTGCTCGAAGCCGGTGAGGTCGATACCGAGTTTCTCATCCGCTACACCAATGCGCACCATCTGGTCATCGATGCCCCGGGGGAGGCCGATCACGGGCTGATCGCGCGTGACGATGCGGGGCGCGAGCTGTCGTTCGATCGCAATTCCAACTCCCTGGCGCGGGCGATGAGCGCCGGGATCGACCCGGCGCTCATGGGGGAGTTCACTCTGCACGACGGACGGCGCGCGCGTCCGGCTTTCGAATTGCTCGCCCGCCGCTATGGCAGCCAGGAGTACTCGCCGGAGGCGGCGGCCGCCCGTTGCGGCATCGATGCCGCGACCATACGGCGCATTGCCCGGGAAATCGCCGAAGTCGCTTTCAAACAGCCGGTGGTGATCGAGCAGCCGTGGACCGATACCAGCGGCCGCCGACACGCAGCCATGACCGGGCGGCCGGTGTCCATGCACGCGATGCGGGGCATCTCGGCTCATTCCAACGGCTTTCATACCTGCCGCGCGCTTCACGTGCTGCAGATGCTGCTCGGCGCGGTCGATACTCCCGGATCGTGGCGATACAAGTCTCCCTATCCCAAGCCGATTCCCGGCGGGTCACCGCCGGGCCGCTCGACGGCTCCCGGCGAGCCGCTGGATGGCCCGCCGCTCGGCTTTCCGCTCGGCCCGGAGGATCTGCTCATCGATGAGCAGGGTGAGGCGCTGCGGCTCGACCGCGCGTTCTCGTGGGAGGCGCCGCTCGCCATCCATGGGCTCATGCACATGGCGGTTGCTCGTGCATTCGAGGGCGGGCCGTCGCGGATCGACACGCTGTTCCTGTTCATGGCCAACATAGCGTGGAACTCAGCGATGAATCCGGGCGAGACGACGCGCATGCTCAGCGAGTCGGACGATCATGGCAACTACCGCATCCCGTTCGTCATCGTGGCGGACGCGTTCGCCTCGGAGACCGTGGCCTACGCCGATCTGGTGTTGCCCGACACCACCTACCTGGAGCGCTACGACTGCATCTCCCTCCTCGACCGTCCCATCGGCTCGGCGCACGGTCCGGCCGATGCCATTCGCGTTCCAGTGCTGCAGCCCGGGCGTGACGTCCGGCCCTTTCAGGATGTGTTGCTCGATCTTGCCGGCAGGCTCGGTCTACCGGATTTCGTGGATGCGCGGGGCAACGCGCTCTACTCCTCATATGCGGACTACATCGTGCGGCACGAGCGCGCCCCCGGCATCGGGCCGCTGGCCGGCTTTCGCGGTGAGGACGCCTGCGCGATCGGCAGGGGATCGCCCAATGCGAGGCAGCTCGAGCGGTACGTGGAGAATGGCGGCTTTTGGAAGCATGAGCTGCCGCCCGAGCAGCTCTACTACAAACATGCCAACAGGGCTTATCTCGCCGGTGCGAAGGCCATGGGGCTGGTAGAGAGCGATGCGCAGATCGTCCTGCAGCTTTACTGTGAGACGCTGCAGAGATTTCGGCTCGCGGCTGATGGACACGGCAATCATCGTCCGCCGCAGCGGCTGCGCGCGCGCATCGCGGAGTTCTTCGACCCGTTGCCGATCTGGTACGTGCCCCTGGAAGAGGCACTCAGCGACCGCACGCGCTTTCCCCTGCACGCCATCACCCAGCGGCCGATGGCGATGTATCACTCATGGGGCTCGCAGAACGCGTGGCTGCGGCAGATCCTTCCCGAGAACCGCATCTATCTACACCGCGACCTCGCCGGCAGGATCGGGGTCAGGGATGAGGATTGGGTGTGGGTGCATTCCCGTAACGGCAAACTGAAGTGTCAGGTGCGCACCATGACCGGCCTCAATCGCGATACCGTCTGGACCTGGAATGCGATCGGCAAGCGCGCCGGGGCCTGGGCCCTCGAGCACAACGCGCCGGAGTTTCGCCGGGCATTCCTGTTGAACCACCTGATTTCGGAATATCTGCCGAAGGAAGGCCGCGAGCCCAGGAATTCCAACTCCGATCCGGTGACCGGGCAGGCGGCATGGTACGACCTGACTGTCGCGATCGAGCGGTGCAGGGCGCCGGCGCCGGCGGAAGTCGCTCCGCGCCTGGGGGCAAACCCGGTGCGGCTCACGCTGGCCATGGAGAATGGCCGATGACTCGGTTGCCCGCGGCTGTCCCGGGGGCGAAGCGGCTGGGACTGGTCATCGACCTGGACACCTGTGTCGGCTGTCATGCGTGCGCGGTGAGCTGCAAGGAGTGGAACAGCGGCGGTGAGGCCGGCCCGCTGCCGGACTACGACCCGCACGGCCCGAAGCCCGATGGAGTGTGGTTCAACCGGGTGCATTCGTACGAAGCCGCCGGTCAAGGATGCTCCCGCACCGTGAATCTGCCTCGCTCCTGCATGCATTGCGAGGATGCCCTCTGCGTCACGGTCTGCCCGACCGGCGCCTCGTACAAGCGCGCCGAGGACGGCATCGTCCTCATCGACCCGGAGATCTGCATCGGCTGCAAGCTCTGCTCCTGGGCCTGTCCCTATGGCGCACGGGAGTTCGACGAGGAGGCGGGCGTGATGCGCAAGTGCACGCTCTGTGTCGATCGGATCTACGACCAGAGCCTGCCGGAGGCCGAGCGCGAGCCGGCGTGCGTCGCTGCATGTCCGAGCCGCGCGCGCCATTTTGGCGATCTCGGTGACCCGGAAAGCCGAGTCTCCAAGCTGGTCGCGGCGCGCGGTGGCAACGATCTGCTCCCCGAGTTGGGCTATCGACCCACCAACAAGTATCTGCCGGCTCGCAGCGCTACGATCCCTACTGCATCCGAAGCGGCCGAACAGAGCGGCGGTGGCGGCGGTGTCGGTGTCGCCCTGCTGCGGCTGCTGGATCGGGTACTCAGCCGATGAGGCCGGCGGTCTCCGTTCTGCTCCTCACCACGTTGACGGGCTTCGCATACGGGCTGCTCGCCTGGACCGGCGTCTACGCGTTCCTCGGACTTCTGCCGGCGACGCCGCATTTCGCTGCCGCCAGCACTTTACTTGGCCTCGTGATCGCCTCCCTCGGTCTCGGGGCATCGGCATTGCATCTCGGGCGCGCGGATCGGGCGTGGCGCGCCTTCAGCCAGTGGCGCTCCTCGTGGCTGTCACGTGAGGCAGTCGGCGCGGTACTCACCTATCCGGTCGTGATCCTGTTTCTGCTGGCGCTGCGTTGGGATCATGAGGGCATCGCGCCGCGGCTGCTCGGGGCCGCCGTTGCGATCATGGCGCTCGGCACGGTCTTCTGTACCGCGATGATCTACGCGAGCCTCAAGCCGATACGCCAGTGGCACAACTCACACACCGCGCCCGACTATCTGATTTATGCGGTGTTCTCCGGCGCCCTGCTGTTTGCTCTGCTGCATGCCGTCCTCGTGGGTGGATCGGCATCGATATTCGTCATCGTCCCGGTGACCGCGGCCATCGCACTTCTCGCCAAGCGCGCTTACTGGCGCCACGTCGATGCCCAGACTCCGCTCGCGAGCCTCGCTTCCGCGATTGGCTTGCCGAAGGACGTGGAGGTGCGTCCTTTGGATGCGCCGCATTTCACCGAGAACTACGTTCTGCGCGAGATGGGGTTCACGATTGCCCGGCGGCATAGTGCGAGACTGCGGCGCCTCGCATTGGGCCTGGCCTTTGCCGCGCCCCTCTTCCTCACGGTTCTCGCCGGGCTCGCGGTCGCGCCGCTCCCGGCGACCGCAGCCGCCGTGGCGTGCGCCGCTCTGGGACTACTCACCGAGCGCTGGCTATTCTTCGCGGAAGCGACACACGTCTCGGCGCTGTACTACGGCCGAGCGGCTTAAGTCCGGAGCGATATCACCCGCGCGCGATCCCGTGCGGCCCGATTGACGACCATACGATCATGCAATCGCGTGATCGCCTCGCTGCCGGTCCGGACGAACAAGCCCGGAATGAGCGCGTGCACGAGGCAAGCCAGCGCAGCGCCGAGCAAGGACATGCCAAATCCCAGGGCGTGGCGCTGATGCTCCAGATACGACTCCCCCACCGATCGGGGGTGGTCGAGGAATAGGCGGTCGAACACCGAGCCCCCTGCTTCTTTGACGCCAGTAGAGCGAAGATAGTCAAAGTGGCGTCTAAAAATTTCTCCATTTAGACTAAGTAAAACCCATTCTATGGGAAAAATTCCCATGCCCGACCTCGATTGTACGGATCTACGCATCCTGGACCTCCTGCAGGAGGATGCCTCGCAGGCAGTTGCTGCGATCGCCGAGCGTGTGCACCTTTCCACGAACGCCTGCTGGCACCGCATCAAGCGCCTGGAAGATGCCGGCATCATTCAGAAGCGGGTCGCGCTGCTCGATGCCGCACAGCTGGGCGCGGGGCTGACGATGTTCGTCCTGATCCGGGCCGCGGAGCATTCGCAAGCCTGGTTCGAGCATTTCGCAGCGACCGTGCGTGCGATTCCCTCCGTCACGGAGTTTCACCGCACGAGCGGGGATGTCGACTATCTGCTCAAACTGCAGCTCGCGGACGTTGCCAGCTACGACGAGGTCTACAAGCTCCTCATCGGCTCGACCCGCTGTGCAGAGGTGCGGGCCGTCTTCTCGATGGAAGAGCTCAAGCGCACCACCGCCGTCCCGCTTCCGGCTCAAGCCATTTGACCGGCCTCAGCGTCCATTGAGCAGTGCCGTGAGTCGATCGAGCTGCGCGCGATAGCCGTCGAGCACCTTGGCGGTGATCCTGGCGTACTCATTGGCACGACTCCAGTTCCGTGCCTCGAGCGATTCGCGCACGGCGGGAATGGTCTTCGGCGCATAGCCGGTCAGCTCCCCCGGTGCCTGGAACATGTTCTTGTACCAGGCGCGGCCCGGGAGGCCTGCCTCATCGAGCAGGCGCCGCTCCATGGTCGTCATCGTCGCATTGATCTGCCGCAATTGACCGGCGGGAATGGACAGTCCTGCCGAGGCACGCGCCTCGTAAGCCGCCTCATAGTCCTTGGCGCTCTGCTGCAAACGCTTTGCAGCCTGATCGAGCGGTGTCAGATCGATGCGCGGAACGTCCGTCAGGCGCTCGGGCGCCGCCACCGGGTGAGCCGGATCGGCGGCCAGCCGGTAGGCATCTGCATCGAGCAGCGCGTGTTGCGCCGCGGTTGCCTTGCGCTCGCCGGCCACTATCTCGTGCAATTCCCCGACATAGCGGTCCAGCGTGGCGCTGAAATCGGCGAAGCGCATCGGTAGCACTTCCGCATCGGCGGTGCGCAGCATGACATGGCCGGCCACCTTCGCCAGGGCAACCTCATATTCGAAGTTGGGATCGCCGTAGCGAACGAAGTGGTCGAACGAGTCGTAGCGCGAATGATAAACGCCCGCTTGCTGGTCCTCGCCCGAGAATGCCAGATCGAGCGAGGCGATGCCGAGATGATCGAGGAAGGAGCCGTAATCCGACCCCGAGCCCAGAGGACCCAGCGGAATGTCCCCGCCGGCGGCTGCCAGCCTGGCCAGCTCCGTCGCCGTCGGACTGGCGTTCGGCTCCGTGCCCCGGACCTCGATCGATGCGCGCTCGCGCTGCTGCACGCTGACGTTCGTCTCGGGGTCGGTCACGCCAGAGGCGACCTGATTGACCAGGTGTTGCAGCGAGTGGCTGCCGTCGGCAGAGAAGAAGCCGCGGGAGTTGGTGTCGGAATTGAGGTACAACACCGCTTTTTGCTGCAGCTCCTTGGCATGCGTCTCCGCCCACTCGGTCGAGCCGAGAAGCGCGGGCTCCTCTCCATCCCAGCTCGCATACACGATGGTGCGCCTGGGTGTCCAGCCCTGGCGATGCAGGGCGCCGAGCGCCTTGGCCTCGCCCATGAGCGCAACCGTGCCGGACAGCGGGTCCCAGGCGCCGAACACCCAGCCGTCATGGTGATTGCCGCGCAGGACCCACTCGTCGCCTTCTTTGGAGCCTTTCAATACGGCGATCACGTCATAGAGCGGCTTCAGGCTCCAGTCCGACTTCACCACCAGATGCACTTCCGTCGGCCCGGCGCCGATGTGGTAGGTCATCGGCAGCGCGCCGCGCCAGTTTGCCGGCGCCAGCGGTCCCCCGAGCGCCTGCAGCAGCGGGGTCGCATCGGCATAGGAGATCGGCAGCACCGGAATCTTGAGGATCGTCTTCGCGTCCTTGATGGCCAGGTGCTTCGCGCCCGGCACCGAGCCATATCCCGGTGTCGTCGGGTCGCCGGGATACCACTCCATGTTCATCACCGACCCGCGTTGCACTCCGTCCGGCGGCCGCGAGCCGCCACCCTGACCATACGTATCGCTGGTGAAGTAGCCGTCATCGGCGGGGTCGGAATAGATCAGGCACCCGGCCGCGCCGTGCTCGTATGCGAGCTCGGGCTTCAGGCCGCGCCACCCTTTGCCATAGCGCACGATCACGATCTTGCCCTTCACGCTGACTCCGTAGCGCGCGAGCTCCTTGTAGTCATCGGGCATTCCGTAGTTGACGTAGACGAGCGGTGCGGTCACATCGCCGTCGGCGCCATATGCGTTATATGGCGGCAAAGCGCCGCCGAGTGCCGATGTGCGGTCGCCTTTCACCGGCGGCTCGTGCAAAGCCGCTTTGAAGACCGTCGGGGCGGTCATCTCGACCAATTCCTGCTTCGGTGTCGGGTAGAGCACGTCGAATTGCTCGATGCGCGCATCCCAGCCCCATTGCTTGAACAGGGCCAGAAGGAATTCAGCGTTTGCCTTGTCGTGCGGCGAGCCCACCTGATTCGGTCCGGATGAGAGCTGCCGTAGCCATTCGCGCATCTCTGGAGCGCTCAATTGCGCGTCGAAACGGCGCTCCAGATCCCGCTCCTGCGCAGCGCCGCTCGCTGTGAAGCCCAGCATGTCCGATCCTGTCGGCGTCACATCTGATGCCGGCACGGCCGCGCCTGCCAGGCAGGTCAACGACAGACAGGCCAACCCCACTCCGAATTTGCGCATGACTGCTGCAGGCATCGCCGCACCTCTCTCGAACATACGGTTTGCGAACGGTGAGTAGCGCGCATGTGCGTCTACGACGATCGCGCCGCGTAGTTTACTTCGTGAGCGCGAGTTCTGGAGTCGCTGCGGCGGTCTGAGCCGACCCTGCGATGCCGCTCCCATCGCATCGAGCGGTCGGGCTATCGCAAAACCGCCGGAGATTGCCGCCCACGGCGTGGGCAGGCTATGGTTCGTCTCGGCTTCCCGCCGGCTCGCCAGGCTGGCCGCATCATCGGTACGCGTTATGCTCCATTTATTTGTGCTGTATGCGTGCGTGCATCTCAATGCCGCCGGGCATGCTGCCGGAGCGGGTACGACCCGCTGTGTCGAAAGGCAGGTATTTTTCCGCGCCGATGAGTGCATGCAGGCGCTGCCCAAACCCGGCAGGCTCACGCAAAAGAGCAAGGAGTCCCGGAGTTGGCTCGAATGCAAGGCCACCGCGGCCGATTCGTGGATTGCGGCCGACGCGGCTGCGCAGGGAAGCCGGCTCTTCGAAGCGCAGGCGGGCGTGGCTGACGAGGGTGCGCTGGCCGCTCTGCTGGCTCCACTTGCCCCGCAGGCGCGAGCGACGCTCGAGCCAATCGACTTCAAACACGCATTCGAGAGGGCCTTTCAGGGTCCGGGCAGGCTGTCGTTCTTCGTAGTGGGTACCGGCTCGCGATTGACCGTCTTTGCCGTGACCAACCTCGATGATTTCCAGTTTGCGGGCATGGCCGCCGATGTATCCTCAGCGAGCGAGTCGCCGGCGGATCTCGGCTTCGAGACCATCGCGGAGGATGCGGGCGTCGAGCTGAGCTATCACAGTGAGATGTCGCAGCGCGCCATGCCGCCGCCCGGAGGTGTGGAATGAAAATCGAACGCATCGACGTCTACGGCTTCGAGCTGACCTACGTTCACGGTGCATACGTCATGTCGGGTGGACGGAAGATCACCTCGCTCGCATCGACGATCGTTTGCGTTACGGCGGACAATGGTCTTCACGGCTGGGGTGAGGTCTGTCCCCTGGGGACCACGTATTTACCTGCCCACGCCGAAGGTGCGCGCGCCGCATTGTCGCTGCTGGCGCCGGCCCTCCTCGGGCTGGATCCGATGAACCACGCCGCCGTCAATGACGCCATGGAAGCGACGCTGAGCGGTCACGCTTACGCAAAGAGTCCCATCGACGTCGCCTGTTGGGACCTGACTGGCCGCGCCCTTGGCGTCGGGGTAGCGACGTTGCTTGGAGGTATTCGTCAGCAGCAGTTCCCGCTCTACATGGCCGTGCCCCTCGGCACACCGGATGAGATGACGGCCTACGTGCTCGAGCGCCGCAGGGAGGGCATCCACAGATTTCAGCTCAAAGTCGGTGGTGATCCGACTCTCGATGCGCTCCGTGTGCGCCAGGTCATCGAGGCGACAGGCCCGGAGGATCTCGTCGTTGCAGATGCCAACTGCGGCTGGCGGCTCAATGATGCCCTGCTCGCCGCCCGCGCAATGGAGCCGCTGCCGCGGCTTTATCTGGAGCAGCCGTGTCCCACGATGGAGGAGTGCATCGAGGTCAGGAAGCGCACGTCGCTGCCGATGGTATACGATGAGATCGTGACGGACCTGCCGACTCTCCTGCGTGCGATTCATGAGGGTGGCGCCGGCGCGGTCAATCTGAAGGTATCGCGCGTGGGTGGATTGACCAAGGCGAGACTGCTGCGGGATGTCTGCGATGAGCTCGGAATCCAGGTCACGATCGAGGACACGTGGGGTGGCGACATCGTGTCGGCGACCTCCGCCCATCTCGCCGCCAGCACTCGCGCCCAATGCCTGCTCACGGTGTCGTTCATGAACGACTGGACGAACGAGCACCTCGCCGGCCATCAGCCGCGAAGTGCCGATGGCTTCGGCAGCGTACCGGCCGCCCCTGGTCTGGGCATCGAGGTCGACCGCTGCAGGCTCGGTGAGCCCCTGGTGAGTGCCGGGTAAGGGATCAGCACGCCCAACGCTTGCGCGGCGCTACGAGGCTGCTGCCGCGCACCACCGTGCGCGCGGTCCTAATCCGGCTGGCCATGCCGGTTTTGCCTTCGCTTCGCGTTCCGGTGCTTGCGTGGGCCGGGATGCCGCGCTTCCGGTCGGCGTGCGTCCCGCGCAGCGTGCGCGGCATTACCCCTATTCATGTTCCCGCGGAATTCCGCGGAACGTCCGTTCGCTCGCTCACCCGCGCCGTGGTCACCAACGCTGCCCCGTCCATCGAACCTGCCGGTCCGGGGAATGGCGGCGATCGCCGGGTGGCCGTGGTTGGCATGAGCCATCATCGCGGGATCATTCCGGGCTCGCTCCACGTGTTGCCGTTGCATTGCCGTCGCCTGGACGTGCTGCTCCCGTTCCGCCAGGCGCTCTTGGGCTGTTGGTTCCGCTCTGATGCCGGCGCCGCCGTTGTAGCTCACCCTGGTCACATTCACGTCATTGACCACGGTCTCGTTGTAGATATTGTGAACGACAGTCACATTGACGTTCGTGACGCTGCGGTTGTATGCAAACGTGCCACCAACCCAGCGGCCGCCGGCATAGCCGACACCGGTATAGCCGAAACCATAATGCACACCGCCATAGAAGCCGACGTGCGGGCCCCAGTATCCGGCGTGCCAGACGTACGCCCCGCCGATGTAGCCCCAATATCCAGGCGTCCACAGGACGCCAATACGAGGCGGAGCCACCCAGGTCCCGGGCACCCAGTAGTACCCGGCGGGTGCCCAGGCCCAGTAACCCGGAGTCCAGATCCATCCGGCCACGGGGCAGGGCGGCTGCACGTAAACCGGTAGCGGAGGCGGCGCGAGGCGCACCTGGACGACGGCGTCCGGTGGCACATAGACGGCGGGCGCCACGCGCACTTGTGCGGCGCAGGCGGCGAGGAAGAGTGCGGTCGCTGCAAGGGGGATCACTCTCACGGAGACAGGACGTGTCATGACTGGCCGGGACATTCGGTGGGCTCCCCTCGGGTGTGATTCGCAACGAATATAACGGCGGCCGATACGGGGCGTGCACGAGATTACGAAGAGTTAACCCTGACCCCTCGCGCAACGGACTGTTGCTAAAAGCGGTCGGCCAGCAGGCGACCCCAATCGATGCTCACGCCGGGAACAGCCGCGATCGCCGTTGTTCCCGCGAGCTTGAGGACAATCGGCTGGGCGTACTGATTGCCGGCGATGCGGTGGATCGCGACTGTCTCCTCGACAGGGTCTATCAGCCAGACCTCGGGAACGCCGGCCCGTTCGTAGGCGCGCAGCTTGGTGGTTCGGTCGTAGCGGGCGGTAGAGGGCGAGAGGACTTCCGCGATCCAATCAGGGGCGCCACGCATGCCCCGCTCGTCGAGCTTCTGCGGGTCGCAGACGATGAGAACGTCGGGCTGTACTACGGTATCAATTTCGTCATCGGCCCCGCCGTCCTTCGGTAAGCGGACGTCAAAGGGTGCGATATAGGCGCGTACTGATTTATTCGCGAGTGACTGGGTTATCTGGTAACCGAGCTCGAGGACGAACTCCTGGTGCCGTCGGGAGGGCGAAGGCGGCTCTCTTACATAGGCGACGCCGTCTATGACTTCGTTGCCACTATCGGCAGACCAAATGAGGTAGTCGGCATATGTGTGGTGTTGCATGTCGCGCTGGCGCATGAACCCAGTCTACCCGCATTGGGGCAAGTCGCCAGGAAAGCATCGTTAGTTTGGAAATTTTTCCGTCTATGTAGGACGGCCTGATCCGACGTGTTACACGCGCGGTTTTTCGGCATGCCTCCCACCGTCAAGCGAACGACGTCGGGCTACGGTACCTCGCCCATCAGTATGGTCGTGAGGTGCTTCGGGTCCAGATGCCCTCCGGAGATGATGCAGACTATCGGTCCGGGCAGATCTTTGTTCGCAAGTGCGGCGGCCACAGGCGCGGCGCCTGCTCCCTCGGCGACGATGTGATGACGCTCGACGAGCATTCGAATCGCCGCTGCGATCGAAGGTAGGGACGCACACAGCGAGCCGTCGAGCAGCGGCCGCAGGATATTCCAGATCGGCTCGAAAACCCGGGGACTTCCCATTCCGGTGATGAACGTGCCACTGTCGAACGGAACGGTCGTGGGCCGACCGGCGGCGAGGGCTGCAGCGACCGGTGTTCCGGCAGAGGATTCGGCGGCGAGGATTCGCACGTGGGGCGTGAGCGACTTGACCGCCGCCGCGATTCCGGTGATGAGGCCACCGCCTCCATACGGTACGAGCACCGTCCCGGGGCTCATCTCATCGAGGATCTCGAGCCCGATCGTGCCGTTTCCCGCGAGCACCGAAGTGCCGAGGAAGGGATGGATGAAATTGCCGCCGAACCCGTGCGCTTCCGGGCTCTCGAGCACGCTCCACCACTGCGCATAGGGGCGACGGTCGATTTTCACCCCGAGGCGCTCCAGCGCTTGCAGCTTGGAGGCGGCAGCACTTTCGGGGACCACGGAGGTCACTCGGACCCCGAGTTGACGGCCCGCGTAACCGAGGCCTTGCGCGAAATTTCCAGCGCTCGCGGTCGTGACGCCTCGCTTGCGGTCCTCCGCGGGCATGCACAGGATCGCATTGGCGGCACATCTGATCTTGAACGAGCCGACCGGTTGCAGGAGCTCGAGCTTCAGATAGATCTCCTGCGGCCCATCGTGCTGCAGGCGCAGGAGGGGCGTTCTGGTGATGACTCCCTCGAGCCTGGCGCGGGCATTCTCGATATCCGCAAGCGACGGGGCGGCTGGGCGCTGCATGAGAATCTCCGGTCAGATCGGCCCGTCGAGACCGCCGGCCGCGCCGGTGGTGTCCGCGGCCGCGGAGCGACGGAAGCCGTATAGGAAATACAACGCGAGACCGACCAACATCCAGCCGAGGAATCTCAGCCAGGTGTCGAAAGGAAGACTGAACATCAGATAGCCGCATGTCAGGGCGCCGAGGCCGCTGACGAGGGGAGCCCAGGGCACGCGGAACGGCCTGGGAAGGGAGGGCTGCGTGTGGCGAAGCAGGAGCACGCTCGCACAGACGACGACGAAAGCGAACAGGGTTCCGATCGAGATGAGCTCGCTCAGGAGCTCGATCGGGAAGAGCGCGCCGAGCGCCGCGGTCGCGACGGCCGCCACTGCAATGCCCAGCCGGGGAACGGCGGCCGTGCGGTGCACACGGGCAAAGGCGGCCGGAAGCAGACCATCACGAGCCATGGCGTGAAAGATGCGGCTCTGGGCGAAGAGGAGCACGAGCATGACCGAGGTGAGGCCGATGAGGGCGCCCAATCCGATCAGGGGCTGGAGAAATGCCAGTGAGGGGCCGCCGCCGCGCAGCGCCGCGAGCAAGGGATCCGCAACCGCGAGCTCGTGATAAGGGGACAGACCCGTCAGTACGAGTCCCACTGCGACATAGAGAACCGTGCACGCCAACAGGGAGCCGAGGATGCCCACTGGGGTATCGCGGGAGGGATTGCGGGCCTCCCGCGCGGCCGTCGACACACAGTCAAAGCCCAGGAACGCAAAGAAGATCACCCCCGCCGCGCGGAAGACACCGCTCCAGCCAAAGCGGCCGAACTCACCCAGATTGGGGGGAATGAATGGCGTCCAATTCGCCGGCCTGACGTGCGAGGCGCCAAAGCCGATGAAGGCGAGGACGACGGCGAGTTTTATGGCAACAATGACATTGTTTACGCGTGCCGAGGCCTGTGCCCCGCGCATCAGCGCAGCCCCCATAACGAGCGCCAGCAGAGCCGCCGGAACGTTGGCGACGGCACCCGTGAGATGCAACGCTCGGCCCGGATCCAACGTGATCGGCGCGCGCCAGAGGGGCCCGGCCGCGTGAATGCCCGCCATCGAAATGAGGGATGAGAGATACGCCGACCACCCGACACTGATGGTCGCCGCGGCGAACAGGAACTCGCAGATCAGGCTCCAGCCGAGCACCCAGGCAGGCAGCTCGCCGAATGCCATGTAGGCATAGCTGTAAGCGCCACCCGAGACCGGCACCATGGCCGCGAGCTCGGCATAGCAGAGCGCGGCGCACGTACAGGCAAAGGCGGCGAGCAGAAATGAAATGATGATGGCAGGTCCCGCATACTCGGCCGCAGCGGTTCCCGTGACGACGAAGATTCCCGCCCCCACGATGGCGCCGATCCCCAGCGCGGTGAGGCTCCAGGGGCCGAGGGACCGGCGCAGACTCGTGGCGGAGTCCTCTTGCAGGGCTTCATGGCGCAGGACCTCGGCCGAGCGTTTTGACCAGATACCCATTTGCGAGCCCTTCGTTGATCGCTCCGGCGACGAGCGACCCTACGATTATGAAGTGAGCGCCGCGGGAACGCTCGCGGCGGCGAGGCGTATGATTGGATCCACGCGGGGGCCATCCGGGGCTGTCGCAGAGAGTCAGTGGGAGAGCGCGCTATGAAGAGGCTGGCGAGTCTGCTGTTCTTTGCGCTTGCAACGGGCCCTGCGCTCGCCGCACCGAGGCCGGTCGTCGTCGAGCTGTTCACGTCGCTCGGCTGTTCCGATTGCCCGCCCGCCGACTCGATGCTCGCGCGCGTGCGCGACAAGGTGCCCGGCGTTCTGGTCCTCGATCTGCACGTGACCTATTGGAACACGTTCTCGTGGCGCGACCCGTACTCCCTGGCAGAGGTCGATCAGAGACAACGAGACTATGCCGCGCGAGCAGGCGGCCAGCAGGTGTATACCCCACAGGCGGTCGTCGACGGCCAGCAGCCGTTCATAGGGTCCGACGCGCACGCCATGGTTGATGCGCTCAACAAGGCGCGCGTCAGCGTTGCGGCCGACGCCGGAATCCCAGTGAGCATCGGCCATGGCGCGCAAGGAGTCACGGTTCAGGTGGGGGCTGGCAGTGGCAAGGGCACGGTGTGGCTGTTCGGCTTCGATCCTGAGCACAAGACGGCCGTACACGGCGGTGAGAACGCCGGTGCGACGATTGAGGAGGTGAACGTCGTGCGCAGCATCATTCGACTGGGCGCGTGGCAGGGCCAGCCTCTACAGCTCAACGCACGCGTGCCCGCCGGAACGAATTTCGCCGTGATCCTGCAACGGACTGACGGGACGGTCCTGGGCGCTGCTGCTAACCAGATACCTTCCGCCTGATCTCACCCCACGCCAACGACCTTCGCGTCACCGTTCCGGCTATCGAGCAGCATCGCCGTCACGGTAAGCGTCAGCCCCAGGGCGTCGATGACGTAGAGCGCCCGAATCAGGGCGCCATATCCTGAGATCCCGCCGTCCGCCCAGAGGCTCACGAGGCGTCCGACAAACAGCCCGCCGAATATGACGGTCGCAACCACGAACGCGCTTCGTCGCGAGACCCGACCGCCGAGCGCAGCGAGGCAGGCGACGGACGCGAACAGAAAGCATCCGCCGTACTGCGAGCGGATTTCGTTGTAGCCGCCCGGATTGGTGATCGAAAGCCCCAGCTGTTGAGCGAAGCCTGCAGGGTCGGTACCGCTCTGCCATGCGGTCAGCAGGAAGAAGAGGGCGAGGATCAGCAGGATTACGGTGCCGAAGGTGCGACGCATCGGAGCTCCTCCAGGTTGCAACATAATCCAATTATGTCAGATAATCTCATAATGTCAATTCGGTGACCTATCATGCCGGCGTGCGATCGCGGAAAGAGTCGAATATCGAGGCGACGAGGGCAGCCTTGTTGGCTGCCGCGCGCAGGCATTTCGCCCGCGTCGGGTATTCGCGCGCACAGACCGGACGGATTGCAGCCGACGCCCGCGTGACTACCGGTGCGCTGTATCATCACTTCGGCAGCAAGAAAAAGCTCTTTCAGGCCGTGGCAGAGCAACTCGAGGTCGAGATTCTGCAGGCCACGATGCAGGCGGGCCAGGAAGGGGACCCCTGGAGGCGATTCACCGCCTCATTCGATCGGCTGATCGACGTATGTGCCTCGGCCGACGTGCAGCGCATCACCTTCATCGAGGCGCCGCAGGTGCTCGGGCCTGAGGTCTGGCGCGAGATCGAATTCCGGTACGCCTTCGGAGCGTTGCATGCGAAGTTGCCAAAGATGATCGAGCTGAAGCTCATCAAACCCTATCCGATCGACCTGATTGCCCACACACTCCTCGCGGTGCTCCGAGAGGCTTCGGCGCAAGTCGCGCGCTCCAGGCACGACCCCGGGGTGCGGGCACAGGTCTCCGAGTTCGCCGCGGGCGTGCTCGCAGCGCTGGCGGCCAATACTCATTAAGTGTGAGGTTGTCCATCACAAAACATCACTTGAAGTGAGTACCGCCCGAACGCATAGTGCTCTCCATCGCATCCGACTCAATGTCTTGCAAAGAGGAGAAGTGCCGTGGAGATGATATTGATCGACCAGTTCCTGGTGCCGGAGTCCGCCGCCCGAGAGTTTCTCGAGAAAGTGCACTTCTCGGCCAACATCGTCAAGGCTAGACCCGGCTTCGTGGAAGGATACGTGTACCAGCGGCCCGCGGACGATGGCCACGTGAAGGTCATTACCACGGCCGTGTGGGCCAGCGAATCCGCAATGCAGGAAGCCCGGCAAGCCATTGCCGCGGAGTTTGCCACGATCGGTTTCAACCCGCCGGAAATCATGCAACGGCTCGGTGTCCAGATGCAGCGCGGAACGTATCAGCGCGCGCCTTACTGACCGGGTAGTCGCATGCTGTGCTTCGAGCGCGCTTTGCCTGCGCGCTCGGGAGCACCGGCAGCGCGTACTGCAGATAACCCAGCGGTCGCTGCGCGACGCACCACGTCGCGAAATGCGGCAGCAGCGGAATCCGCATGCGTGCGCTCGTGCCAGCAGAGGTTGGTGGTGATCGGTAGCGGCGTGACGGCAGAGGGCAATGCGCGAAGCCGTAAAAGATGACCCACGGCATCGAGTAGTGATGCCGGGACGGTAGCCACCAGATCGGTCGCGGCGACGACGGCCGCTGCAGCGAAGAAAGTGGGAACGGTCATGGCAACATCACGAGTGATTCGCGCTTTCGCGTAGGCGGTGCCCGCCAGGTCGCGAAGAGCCTGGCCGGGCACCATGTCGATCGCAATGTGACGCAGGGTGCCGAGGATTCTGGCATCCGCGGCCTTTGCCAGGGCAGGATGCCCCTCCCGGCAGATCAGGACGGCGTTATGCTCGAAGAGTCTCTCGACATGGGTGTCGGCGCCGACCGTTGCGGGACCGATGACCGCATCGATTTCCGGACCCGCAAGGCCGCCGAGGAGTACCAATGAGTCGATTCCGACCACCCGCAACCGTGCCTGCGGCATCTCCCTGGTGAAGAGAGAGACGATCCGCGGCAGTAGAGCAACCTGTCCGGCGTCCGACAGTGCGAGCGTGAACCGTCGGGTGGTGGTTGCAGGAGTGAATCCGCTGGCTCGAACGGCATCGTTCAGATCCTGCAGCCCCTTGGCGAGGATCGGAGCCAATTCGAGCGCCCGGGGAGTCGGCACGATGCCGCGGCCCTTCCTGGTCACCAGCGGATCGCCGAGCAGCAGTCGCAGGCGTGCGAGGGCATTGCTCACTGCGGAAGGGGTCACGTGCAGCCGGCCGGCAGCCTTGGCCACACTGCCTTCGGTCAGGACCGTGTTGAGGACCAACAGCAGGTTGAGATCGAGCGGAGATGAGGTCACGGAGCGTTTGCAATGGCAGCCAACGGCAACAGAAGTGCACTGGCGTGACCGCCGTCGTGGAACAGCGTTATGTGCGCGACGCGAGCACTCTTCGGGCGGCAAGCGACGGCCCAAGTGCAGTGCGAGGACGATCGTCCGGGAATCACGGCTGCAGCGGCGGGAGCGCCGCCGCCCGGGTGGAGCACGCCGTCGAGCAGCGTACGCACTCCATTCCAGATGATCTGCGTGCCAATGGCCAACAGAATGAAGGCCGTGAGGCGAATCATGATGTTGGTGCCGGTCGTGCCGAGCCGGCGTACCAACCGGTCCGCGTAGCGATAGCACAGGTAGACCGCAAGAGCCGTGATCAGCACTCCGACAACGTGTGCGAGGGTAGTCGTCAACAGGGCGCGCAATCCCCGTGGGGGATTCGCGCCGAGCGTGATGGCGACCGATATGGACCCCGGACCAACGGTGAGCGGCATCGTGAGCGGATAGAAGGCGCGTTGCGTGAAGCTGTCGGGAGTGGCTGGGCTGGCGGAGGCGGACACCTCCGGACTGATCGGGCCATTGAGGAGCGACCATGCGAGCGCGCAGACCACGATCCCTCCCGCAATCTGCACGGCTGGAATGGAGACCCCGAAGAAATCCAGAACATAGGCGCCGATGAGAATGGATGCCAGCAGCAGCACGAAACTGTTGAGGGCGACGAGTTTCGCCATGCGTCCGCGCTCGGTCGAGGTGAGACCCGAGGTCATGGCGAGGTAGATGGGGGCTCCGGCGAAGGGGTCGATGATCGGCAGGAGTGCCGCCACTGCGATGAATACGATGCCGGCGAAATAGTGGATGTGTTCGAGGAGCATTGATCGACTGGAGCATGCAAGGCCCGAAGGCGCCGGCGACAAGTCTCGCCCGCACCGGCGGCAAGCTCAAGTCCGCGTGGTCGCGCGCCCGGCCGCTCGAGGGGTTCAGCGCCGCGGCAGCATGCGGTGGCTAAGCGCTTGATCTTTCTGGCTTTGACTGCCCAGGCATGATCGAGCGCGGCCCCGCCGCGGCCGCCCGATCACTCCGACGGAGACTTCGATTTCGAGCGCAAGGACACGACCGTGATGGTCGGCCCTGCTACGGTAGTTACGGAGGAGGGACACTCAGGGTCCTTCAGCATCGCTGACATCTCGGTCGGTCAGACGATCGATGCATCGGGGGCCGTGAACAAGGGCAGTCACGGCGCAGTCACTCTCGATGCCACGTCAGGTCAGGTGGACCTCGATATGACTCGTGCGGCGGGAAGCGTCACGCAGCTTTCCGACGGCAGCCTCACTCTCGACTTGGCATCACTCGGGGGCCTGCCTCCGAACGTCTTCGACTTTACGGGGACGGGCTCGAGCACCGCGAACGATGCAAGCCCGGCGGCTTACGTGGTGAACACGGGCAGCTTAACGCAGTCCGGCCTGTCGGTGAGCTCGTCCGCGCTTGCGCTCGGATTCGTGACCGGATTCGGGACGGCGCCGCCCGACTTTACCGCCGAGACGCTCGTCACTGCGCCCTCGATGGAAGCGAGCCTCAGGCTTCGCTTCGGGCGACATGGCTCGACGACTGTCTTCAGCGGTCTGTCGTCGAACAGCACGTCACTGGTGATCGATCTGTTGTCAGTCAATTGCAACTCCGGGGACGACGGCGACCACGGAGGTGACGGCAGTACCGGACCGATGACGACCGTCCGTGACCAGGGCTCCGGCGGCGGCAGTGACAACAGCGGACCTGGATCGGGCGACAACTGCAACGACAACAGCGGAGGTGACAACGGCGGGTCTGGCAGCAGCAACAGTGGACCCGGTGACGATGATGGCAATGGCCCCATCATCGAGGTCGGACCGAAGCGGATAGACGTCCGCGCGCTCGGAGCATTGACGATCGTGCCTGATACGCAAAGCAACGACGCCTTTACGATCGGCCATGCCAGCGTGATGATGAACGACAACTTCAGCACGTTCTCGGACTTCGTGAGCCAGCTCTCGAGCGATCTGACTGGATCGGCCGTCATCGCGGTGACCGCGTCCGGGCGCTTCGACCCGGTGACCGGCACCTTTACGGCAACGAACATTGCCGTCCTGTTGAGCAATTGACCGTGAGCAGTGGGTAGGGACCGACTTCTGTGTGAAAAGGGATGCGCTGCCCCGGATGCCGTGAGAGGATCCGGGGCAGCGTCGCGGAGCAGCCTGATAATCCCGGCGCATTCCGCGCCACGCAAGCGTGCGAAGTCCTCCAGGAGAGTCGGTATGCCGAGAGTGGTCGTCGAGATGTCCCTTTCGCTGGATGGGTACATCGCCGGGCCTGGTGACGTACCCGGCCACGCCTTCGGCGGCCGCAGCGCGCACCGGCTTCATGACTGGCTGTTCAGCGGTTCGGAGCCCTACGAGCGGAATGGGTTCTTCAGGCCGCAAGGCCGGAATCGTGAATTCGTCGATGGGTTATTCGAAAAGACGGGTGCGCTGCTCACCGGACGGCGGACCTATGATCTGGTGAATGCATGGGGCGGGTCCCACCCCATTCCCGGCTTGCCCGTCGTGGTGCTCACGCATGCGCCACCCTCCATCGTGCCGCAGGGCAGATCAGCCTTTACGTTTTGCCGAAACATACGGGAGGCGGTCGATATCGCGAAGGAGCAGGCGGAGGATAAGGACGTCATGGTCCACGGTGCCGCGACGACCCAACAGCTCCTGGCAGCCGGGTTGGTCGACGAGCTCCGGTTGCACATCGCGCCCCTGCTACTGGGTGACGGCCGACGTTTGTTCGAGCGCAGCGTCGATGACCTGCCTCTCGAGATGATCGAAACCGTCGCCACACCGCAAGCGGTCCACGTACGTTACCGCGTAGTCCGGTAAAGCCAGGCAGATGCCGCAGTCCGTGCGCCAACAGCCTCAGTGGAGGTTCACCGCGAGCAGTGCCTGGTTAGTGGGAAAGTAGGAGCCGGATTGGAACGCATATCCGGCGGCGGTGATGACGTATAAGATCCCGGAAGGGGAGATTGCCATGCCGAAGCCGGGCACCGCTAGTGTCCAGGTCGTCGCGTGAGTGCTCAGGTCCACCGCGTAGACGCCGATGTCCGTGCAGACGAACAACAGGTTGTTCGTGGCAATGACGGCATTGACCCCCGTCCCGAAACTGTCCGTCGATGTCGGCGCGTACCACGACCAGGCCGTGCTGCCGTCAGCTATGTTGAGGGCCGAGACCGTGACCCTGCCGCCAGGCAGGTGATCGCCGTAGCCGGCATAGATCATGCCGTTGCCCACCGCGAGAGCCTGGACGCCGCCGAGCCCGGCTGCCGGGATCGTGCTTTGCCATGTGAGCTGTCCGGATGTGAGGTCGTATCTGCTGATCAAAGCGCCGCTCGACGTTGAGGCCGCAATGATGGCTCCCCCGGTTCCATCGAGGGTCGGGGTCATGTACTGATAGCCGCCGGCGCCATCCGGCAATGTCGCCTGCCAATGCGGTGTGCCGCTGGGCTGATCGAGCGCCGTCAGGTTGGGTGTGCCTGCGGTATTCGGGGCGGTGTAGTACAGATTGCTCCCGTCCGAGGCGATTGTGGTGCCCACATTGGCGCCCTGAGGGCCTCCGGTCCACAGCGGCTGTCCGGTCGCGGCGTCAAAGGCGGCGAGCGGAATGGCGCCTGATTGAGCAGGGATGCATCCCGGGTTGACGAATACCGTGCTGCCGTACACCACCGGCGAGCCGGGGCTGCAACCCTTGTTCGTGCTGTTCAGCTGGTCATAGCCGAACGTGTCCGAGATCTGTGTCTGGAAGAGAACCGCGCCGCTCGTGGCGCTCAGTCCGGTGAAGGTGATATCGCCGTTGGGGCCACCGATGTGCGGCCCTTGCGTGCCATAGACGATTCCGTTTGCGATGGCGACAGGGCCGGCATCCTGCTGCGATCCGCCGGAATCGGCCAGGGTCTCGTGCCAGACGGGCGTGCCGTCGCTTTCGCTGAAGCCGATCAAGCCGCCGTGCGAGCCTGTGTTGGTGTCGAAATTGAAGCTCGGGGCGACGCCCATGATGACCATTCGATCCGCCGAGTCGGTTACCAGCGAGGATGCGCCGACGATCAGCGCGCCGGGTACGAGGCTCTCCATATCGGTCTGCAGCCAGCGGACGGTGAAAGCGGCAGCATTCAGGGTGACAGGCGCATAGTTCGCCTGTGAGACGGTGCCGCCCGCGGTCGCCCAGTCCGAAGCGCCCGCAAGAGCGGCAATGGGGGTCGTGTTCGCGGAGGAGTCGACGACGAGATCATAGGGAACGCTGGTCTGTCCGTAGATCTTCGTGCACGACAGATCGCTGCACACCTTTACGCTGATGCTTCCGGTGGCTTCGCCCGCCGCCAGCGTAGGGCTGGTAAGAACCTGCGCCATGTAGCTGGTGCTGGAAAATTGGGTGATCTGCACCTTATCCGCCTGCAGGACGCCCGATGTGTCATCGATGACGACGTACACGGTGCCGCTGGTCGACACCGTGCCGGTTACCTCGGTATCGAGCGTGAGCAAGCCCGGAACTCCCTGCACCAGGGTCGCGCTGAGACTCGCCGGCCTCATCGACAGGGTGAGCGGATAGTTGTTGCCAGTGCCGCCGCCACCATCGCCGGCGCCGCCACCGTCCCCACCGCCCCCGCCGCAGGAAGACAGCAGCGAGGCCAACACGAGCAACGAGTATTTGCTGCCGGTTCGCAATGCAGATGACATGATTCTTCTCGCACGCGCCCGTCGGGGATCCGATCTGACGTGAGCGATAACAAATTGTTAAGTAGCGCTAGCGTAGCCGTGGCTGTCGACAATTGCAAGCCGCCCGGGCTCGCCGCGCCAGCGGTCGACTCGCCGGCAGGTCTGCGAGGCTGCCGAATGGCTCTCTCGGTCAGCGGTTTAAACCGATCCCTCGCAGGAGAAGTCCAATACTCAAACGATGCCACTCAGCCAAATGCCAAAACCCATCAGGCGCCTCTACGAGCTCGCACTCTTCACCCTGGCCGTGATGGTCGCCGGACTGCTGCAGCCGGCGTTGGCGGCGTCCGGCGCAGCCGCCACACCGCCGATTCCCGATCTCACTCCCTGGTCGCAGAAGGATGGAACGCCGCAACCGGCTGCCTGGCAGCACGCTGCGCATTTCTCCATTGGGTACGAGATCGATCCGGAGCACAACACCCCGGCGCCGGTATCGACCCAGGTCGATGCCGGATACACCGCGGATGCCCTGTGGCTGCGGTTCGAAGCGCAGGACCCGCATCCCGAGGACATTCAATTCCGTTATAGGGAGCATGACGACATCACCAGCTACTCCGATGACTACATCGGTGTTTTTCTGAGCCCGTTCAACGATGCGCAATGGGCGTACGAGATCTTCTGTACGCCCGGCGGCACGGAATGGGACGCATTCCGCCAGCAGAACAATGAATACTCCTCCTGGGACGCGGTGTGGAGCTGCACTGCCGCGCCTACCGCTACGGGCTATGAGGTGGTCATGCGAATACCGTTCGCGTCGATCAAATTCCCTCATACCCCGGCACCGCAGCAGTGGGGGCTCATATTCTTCCGCAACTGGCCGCGCAACGTCCGTCACCAGCTGTTCAGCCAGCCCGTGGATTTCGACAGTAGCTGCACCCTCTGCAGCATGCTGCCCGTGCGCACGGCGACGGCCATCAAGACGACTCCCGCCGACTTTCAGGTGATCCCCGCGGTTACTGCGATTCGCACCGACTCGAGAAAGAGCTCCTCCGGAGACCTCGACCATGGGTCGCCAACATTGAAGGGCAGCCTGGATGCACGCTGGGTGCTGCGCCCCGACCTCGAATGGTCCGCGACGGTAGACCCCAACTTCTCCGAGGTCGCACCCGATGTGCTGCAGCTCAGCGCCAACCGGCAGTTCGCGATCTTCTACAAGGAGAATCGCCCCTTCTTCCGCCAGGGCACCCAGGTGTTCAATACACCGAGCATGCGTTTCAGCTCCGATAACTTCAATCCGTCGGGAGCGCTGGTGGACACTCTCGCCATATCCGACCCGCGCTTCGCGACGAAGCTGGTCGGCCAGATGGGCGCCAACGAGATCGGCGCTCTGGTCACTGAGGATACCGCCACGAGCGTCCTGCTTCCCGGCCGGGAAGGCTCGACGAGCCAGTCATTCGACTTCAGCACCCGGGATGAGCTGCTGCGCTACCGGCGCGACATCGGTGCCTCGGCGTTCGGCGTGTATGCTTCGGACCGCGACGGCGGCGGTTACCACAGCAGCCTCTACGCCGCCGACGGTACCTGGCAGATCGATCCGAGCGATGCGCTGACCGCCCTCGTCGGTTCCTCGAGCACGAGCTATCCCGGCGTGGTGGCAAGCGCCCTCGGGACCTCTCCGGGAGCGGTCAAAGGCGTGCTTTGGAGCCTGGACTACGCCCGCACCCGACACAACTACAACTTCGATCTCAACCTGAGCCATGTGGCCGACGGCTTCCGGGCGGACCTCGGCTATCTGCCGCAGGTCGGCTACGATCAGGGCGCCTTCCTCGGAGAGTACGACTTCTACGCCTCGAACCGGGACTGGTGGCAGAGCTCAGGGTTCGGCACCATTTCGAACTGGACGCGCGCAACCGCTGGCGGTCCGAGCCTCGATCGCAAAGTGAGGCTCTACGGGTTCGTCAAAGCGCACTACCAGACGCAGGTATTCCTCTACGCGACGCGTGATGAGCAATATTTCCACGGCAAGACGTTCACCCTCGACCAGTATGAGATGGATGCCATCATGCAGCCGACGGGCTGGTTTTATGGGGAAGCGGATGTAGTCGGTGGTGACGGCGTGGATTACCTCGGTGTGCGCAAGGGCAGGCTCTTCTCGGTCACGACCACGTTTCATTTCGGGCCCGGGCGACATCTCAAGATCGACCTGGTGGACAACTACGAACAGCTCGACCTGGCCGGCGCGCGCCTCTTCACGGCCAATGTCTACGATGTGCGCTTCGCCTGGTTCTTCACCTCGCGCCTGTTCGCGGACGTGATCGGGCAGGGCCAGAGCTTGCGGAACAACCTTGCGCTATACCCGGCAGGCACGTCCCCGCGCTCCGGCACTCTCGCCACCCAATACCTGATCGGCTATCAGGTCAATCCGTGGACGGTTTTCTACGCCGGCAGCTCCGAGGGGTATCAGGAAATCGTCGATGGCCAGCTACAGCCGCAGCAGCGGTCGTTTTTCCTCAAGGGGAGCTATTACTTCCAGCCCTGAGCTCCGGGGACCCGCGCTACGAAGCCGGGGGTGCTCGCAACATCACCGCGCCCGGATGCAGGAAGTAGAGCGCGACGGCGATGAGGATGAGATAGGCGAGCAGAATGAACGTCCAGCCCATGTTGTGGCGGATGACATCGCCTTCTTTGCGCACGAACTTGCTGGTCGAGACACCCACGCTGGCAGTCTGCGGCGCGACGGGTTTGCCGATCTCCGCGCCGACGGAGTTGAGCGTGGGGGGCAGCAGCAGCGGCATGCCGAGCTGGGCCGCCACCAGCGCCTGGAACTTGCCGAACATCGCGTTGGTCGACGTGTTGGAGCCCGAGAGGGCGACACCGATGAATCCCAGGATGGGGGAGACCACGATGAACGCGGTGCCCATGCTCGAGAAGCCCTTGGCGAGCGAGGCTGCCATGCCGGAGAAGTTGAAGATGTAGGCGAGCCCGAAGATGAAGACGCCGACGAGGCACGCTCCCCACATCTGGTGGAACGTGCGACGAAAGATCTGGCTGACCTGGGCGCCTTTGAGCCTGCCCATCATGAGCAGCAGCAGAGCTACGATGATCCACGAGGCGAGGATCGCGGTCCCGCCCACGTAAGGTGCGAACTTGAATGCCGCCGTGACACCCGGCTTCGCCGCGTCACAGGTGACAGCCAGAGACGAGCACGCTACTGCCTGCGCGGTGAACCACGTTTGCTTCGGAAGCGGCGACCAGGGACCGGTCCACGCCGCAACGACGATCAGCAGAACGAGAAAGGGCATCCAGGCCTGCGCGACTTCTGCGGCGCTCAGGCCGTGTCCCTTTGTCTGCCGGGCGAGGGCGGCATCGACCGGAACTCCGCCGTAACCGAGAACGGATCTCGGCTGCCAGACTTTCAGTAGAGCCAGCAGCGCTATGAAGCAGACAATGGACCCGGTAACGTCGGGCAGATACGGGCCGAGATACTCTGCAACCGGATACTGACCGGCGATGTACGCCAGAGAGCCGACCACTGCCAGCGGCCAGCCGCCTCTCATGCCTTTCGCGCCGGAAACGAGATACAGCAACACCCACGGCGGCAGCAGCGCGAGCACGGCTACGATCGTGCCGACGGAACCGGAGAGCGCCAGCAGCGGATAATTGGTCACTGCGGCCAGCGCGATAATGGGTGCGCCGAGGGCGCCGAAGGATACGGGTGCGTTGTTGGCGATTGCAGCGACGCGGATGGCGTTGAGGTCCGAAATCCCGAGGGAGATCAGGATGGGCGCCACGACCGCCCAGGGGTAACCGAATCCGACCAGACCTTCCAGCAGTGCGCCGAACGCCCACGCGAACAGCATCGTCTGCACGCGCACGTCCATGCTGCCCTGCGCGATGAGCCAGCGCCGGAAGTTCTCGAAGACACCGCTCACTGTCAGTGTGTTGAACAGCACCATGCCCCAGACCGTAATCCAATCTACGCTCCACACACCGGTCGCGGCGCCATAGACATACGCGTGCCAGCCCTCACCCAGGGGCATCCTCCAGACCCACGCACCCAGCATGAACGTGATGAACGACCCGACGAGGGTTGCGAGCCATGCCGGCCAGCGGTAGGCGGCCAGCAGGATCAGGAGGCAAACGACAGGGATCAGCGCCACCAGACAGGTCAGCGTCAGGTTGTGCAGCGGATCGAGCGCTTGCATGAACATGGCTTCTCCCTGGCTCCTGCCGTGCAGCGCGCCAGGATACGAGTGCCGCGTCGCACGGTTCGAGTTTCTGATAGAGACGATCGGTGAGCCGGACGGTAGCGCGGGACACGATGAAATGCAAGAAACCTTTTCTTTTCAACTAGTTGCATAACTTCATGACCCTGCGGCCGCAGGACTCGCCCTGTGGCGCAGCCACTGAGGCTTGGTATTCTCACAGGCGTCAATAGTTTTGCGGGGCGAGATGATGAGACGTGCCGACCAGCCTCATTGCGGGCTTGCAGTCTGGATCGGCTGCGTAGCCGTGCTCTGCGCGGCGATTGCAGCCGCTGACACTTCGAGGGCTGCGGATGCATCCTCCTTGCAGCCTGCGCCTGTTGATTCTCACTACATTCGATGGCTGGAAGCGCACTCGATGCTGCATCACGCGCAAGCGGTGGCGCGGCGTTATTCCGGCAACTCCAGCCAGTGGCATCACTCCTACGGCGAGCCCGAGCCTCATGCCGCGGTCTCGCGGGCATCGGTCTGGTTCACCGCGTATCCGGCTGCCACCATCGCTGACCCTGCGGGTGCTTCGGTACTCGCCACCCTCTCCAATGAGCGGCTGTGGCGCGCGCTCCAGCAGATCGGCATCCAGGGCATGCACACCGGGCCGATGAAGCTGTCGGGTGGCATTCGCGGACATTCGTACACGCCTTCGGTCGATGGGCATTTCGATCGGATCAGTTTCGAGATCGATCCCGGCTTCGGCACGGAGGCGCAGTACAAGGAGCTGGTCGCGACCGCGCACCGTCACGGCGCCATCGTGATCGGCGATATCGTCCCGGGACATACCGGGAAGGGAGCCGACTGGCTGCTCGCCGAAAGGGCATACAAGGACTATCCGGGTCTTTACAGCATGGTGGCTATTCCGTCGTCCGACTGGGGAATGCTGCCGCCGGTCCCTCACGGGCAGGATGCGGTGAACCTCGATCCTGCGACCGTGGACGCTCTTGCGGCGAAGGGCTACATCGTGGGACAGCTCCATTCCGGGATCTTTTATGCGCCCGGCGTGAAGGTCACTGACTGGAGCGCCACGGACATCGTGCGTGGAGTCGACGGCGTGAGGCGCCGCTGGGTGTACCTGCACATCTTCAAGCAGGGCCAGCCGACCCTCGATTGGCTCGATCCGAGCTTCGCCGCCGAACGGCTCGTCGTCGGCGACGAAGTGGATGAGATCGGCGTCCTCGGAGACGACATGGTGCGCCTCGACGCCAACAGTCTGCTCGGCATCGAGCGCACGCCCGATGGACGAGTCTGGTTCGCGGATCACCCGCTGTCGGTGACCGTGAATCAGCTGCTGGCAGACACGGCCCGCAAGCTGGGCGCATACACGTTCGAGGAGCTCGCGGCGCCTCTCGATGCGATGCGCAGGATGTTGAGCGGGGGGCCGGACCTCTCCTATGACTTCGTCACCCGGCCCGCCTATGACCATGCGCTTCTCACCGGGGATGCCGAATTCCTGCGCCTCGTTTACCGGCTCATGCAGGAGAACGGCATCGATCCGGGGCGCCTGATCCATGCTCTGCAGAATCATGATGAGCTCACCATGGGCTTGGGGATGTTGAGTGGCCCGCACGCAAGCGATCTGCTGCCCTTTCATGGCGGGCGGATGACGGGTCAGGCGCTGCAGGCTCTCATTCGGCAGGACATGTACAGCCGCCTCACAGGTGACAGCGCACCGTACAATCTCAAGTTCGGCAATGGCGTCGCCTGCACCACGGCCAGCCTGATCGCTGCGAAGCTCGGGATCCGCGACCTCTCGAAGATCACACCGGAAGACATCACGAAGATCGAGCATCTGCATCTGTTGCTGGCTTTCTTCAACGCCATGCAGCCGGGTGTGTTCGCGCTCTCCGGGTGGGATCTGGTCGGAGATCTCACGCTTCCTGCCGCCTCGGTCCGCGAGCGGCTCGCCGATGGCGACACCCGCTGGATCAATCGCGGCGCCTACGATCTCCTCGGCTCGAGCCCCACTGCAAATCGCTCGAACGCGGGCCTCCCGCGCGCGAGGTCACTCTATGGTCCGCTGCCCGATCAGCTCGAGCATGCCGGCTCGTTCGCATCGCAGCTCGCCCGAATGCTGAAGGTCCGCTCGCAGCTGCGGTTGTATGCGGGCGAGGTAGTGGATGCGCCTGCGACCCGGGCAAGGGGACTGTTCGTGCTGGTCAGTCGGCTACCCGACAGCCACGATCTGGAAGTCACCGCCATCAACTTCGGGGACTCGGCCATCGATGAGACCCTCACCATCAAGGGTGCGGCACCGCCCATGCAAGTCATCGGCGTGTTGGGGCCCGAGGCATCCGAGCTGCGCCTGGATGCCGCAGGCCGGTTGCGATTCAAACTGAAAGGCTACGAGTGGCAGGCGCTGCGCCTCACGCGCAGATCACCCTGAGGATCGGGGTCGACTGCCCGCTATGGACATGCGACGGCCCGCAACCCCGCCGCGCCCGTGTTACCAGATCCGCACGCGCTTGTCCGGCGGCAGGTATAGGCTCTGTCCCGGCCTGACGTCGAACGCCTCGTACCAGGCATCGGAGTTGCGCACCATGACCGCCCGGAACTGTGCCGGCGAATGAGAATCGGTGAGCACCTGGCGCTGCAGGGTCGCCGGCCGCATCTTCGAGCCATAGTTCTGAGCGAAGGCGATGAAGAACTGCTGATCGCCGGTGAAGCCTGCGACCTCGGGTGCCGGCTTGCCGTTCAGGGAGTCGTGATAAGCCTGGTAGGCCGCCGCGACGCCACCCAGATCGGCGATGTTCTCGTCGATCGTCTGTCGCCCGTTGACGTGCAGTCCGGGCAGGACCTCGTAAGCGTCATATTGCTCTTCCAGAGCCTTCGCCTCCTGCTCGAAGTGCTGGTGATCGGCCGCGGTCCACCAGTTGCGCAGCTCTCCTGTCGCATCGAAGGTGCTGCCTTCCGCATCGAAGGTATGGCTGATCTCGTGCCCGATGATCGTGCCGATCGCCCCGTAATTGTCCGCTGCCGGCGCCTTGGGATCGAAGAAGGGCGGCTGCAGGATTGCGGCCGGAAAGTTGAGCGCATTCTGCAGCGGCAGGTTGACCGCATTCACCGTCTGCGGCTCCATCCACCATTCGTGACGGTTGACCGGCTTGCCGAGACGATCGATGTTGTAGTGATACTTCACCAGCTGCGCCCGCCATACGTTCCCGAAGAGGTCGCCCGGGCTGACCGCGTAGCTCGAATAGCTCAGCCAGGTTTCGGGATAGCCGATTCCGACATAGAGGGAGTCGAGCTTTTTCAGAGCCTCCGCCTTGGTGGACGGAGTGAGCCACGTCAGCGCCTCCAGCCGCTTGTGATAAGTGCTGATCAGGTGCGCCACCATGTCCTGCGCTTCCGCCTTGGCCTGCGGCGGAAAGTATTTCTTCGCGTAGAGCTGCCCCACCTCATCTCCCAGCTCCGCGTTGACGAGGTCCACCGCTCGCTTCCAGCGCGGCTCCTCCTGCGACACGCCGGCCAGCACTTTTCCCTCGAAGTTGAAGGTTTCCCGTGCGAACGGCTGCGAGAGATACGGCCCGTACTGCTCCAGCAGATGAAACGCGAGCCAGTCCTTCCATGTGGCGAGCGGTGTCGAGGCAACCAGCGCCGACTCCGCAGTGAACGCGGACGGTTGCCAGACGTAGAATTCGCGCTGCTGCGCCAGGCCCGCCGCCGTGAAGTACGCCTGCCAGTCGAGCCCCGGGGCCTTCCTCCCGAAGTCGGCAGGCGTCCACACGTTGTTCGCCTTCTCGATTACTTCGTTGTCCGCGAGGCTCTCATGAACCTTCGCAATGGCATGCTCGAGCGCCAGGATCTTCGCTGCCCGCGCTGCCGGGTCGGAGTAGCCCGCCAGCTGCAGCATGGCTGCAATGTGCGCGGCGTATTTCGCCCGGACCTGCTGCATGTGCGCGGAATCCGACAGGTAGTAGTCGGGACTCGGCAGCACGAGACCGCCTTCGAGCAGATAGGCCGCATACTCGCCCGGCTTCCTGAAACCCGGCGAGGTCCACAACCCGAAAAGATGCATGGTGTGGAAGTTGGTATTGTTGAGCGGGTCGACATCCGCGCGCAGCATGCTGCCCATCATCGCCGCCAGCTCCCGCCTGTCCCGGATCGCCTTCACCTTCGATAATTCCGGCTCGAGCGGCTTCAGTCCCAGCGAATCGATGGCCTTCGTGTTCATGTAGGACGCGTAGAGATCGGCAATCTTGCGCTTGCCCGATCCCGCCGGCGCGTTCGCCCGTGCCGCCTCCTCCACGATGCCCGCGACGTCCTTGCGGCTCTTGTCGAAGAGAGTCGTGAAGACACCGACCCCGGACCGGTCTGCCGGAATCTTCGTGCGCGCAATCCACGCGCCGTTCGCGTAGTGGTAGAAGTCGTCACCCGGCTTCACCCTCGGGTTCATGTTTTGCACGGCGATCCCGTGCGCAACGCCCTGTACCGGCGTGCGTGCCGGCAACAGCGCGGGTGCGATGAGAAAAGTGGCGGCGGCAGCGAGGGCGAAGGGGTGAAACGAGCGCACGGCAGGCATCTCCTTGCGGCAACTCTAGTTGGTGGCGGCGGGCAGGGCGGCTGCTGCGGGTTGGTATTGCTCTGCGAGCCGCGAATGCTAGCACGGCCGGCAGAGCCCTGGGCCCGAGCGGCGCCCGCCATCGCCTGATCCGATCGCGATCTGCGACGAGGCGCCGGCGGGGCGCGCCGGATCGCGTCGCCGGGCTGCTAGACTGGTGCTCTCGCCCGACCGGAAGCGTCCCGATGAAAGCAGCCACGGCGCTCACCCCTCTCCTGTTGCTCGCCGCCGCCTCGGGCATCGCCTCACCGATGCGTCGGGCGCCGGCGTACCCTGTTGCGGCCCGCGACCAGATCGTCGCCGAATACTTCGGCACGCGCGTGCCGGCGCCTTATCGGTGGATGGAGAACATGCAGAGCCCGGCGCTGCACCGCTGGGTGGCGGCGGAAAATCGGCTGACGGACGACTATCTCGCGAAGATCCCGGTGCGGGGCTGGATGAACAGGCGCCTCACGCAGCTGTGGAATTACGCCAAAGAGACGACTCCCCTCGAGGTCGCCGGGAGCCGCATCTTTTTCCGGCGCAACGCCGGCCTGCAGAACCAGTCGGTCCTCTATGTACAGGACTCCCCTTCGGCGAGCCCACGCGTCCTGATCGACCCGAACACTCTCTCACCGGACGGCTCGGTGGCGCTCGTCGATGCGCAGCCTGCGCCGGATGGCCGGTATCTGGCGTATGCGTTGTCCGCGGGCGGCTCCGACTGGGAGACCCTGCGAGTTCTCGACGTGTCCACGGGAAAGACGCTGGCGGACAGCATTCAGTGGGTGAAGTTCTCGAACATCGCCTGGACGAATGGCGATAACGGGTTCTTCTATTCGCGTTACCCGACGCCGCGGAAGGGGAACCAGATCAATCAGGAGGTCATCAATCAGCAGCTCTTCTTTCATTCGCTCGGGCAGCCGCAGAGCACGGATCGGTTGGTTTATCAGAGGCCGGATCTGCCGCACTGGATCATCGCAGGGCAGGTGAGTGAGGATGGGCGGTATCTGTTCGTCTCGTTGGTCAACGGTACGGCCCCCGAGAACGAGCTCTACTACGCCGATCTCGGCAGTCCGGACCGGCCCGACGTCGGCGCCAAGCTCGCCCCTCTCTACACGCGCAACGATGCCCAGTACCTTGCCATCGGCGTGCAGCAGGGGACGCTCTATCTACAGACCACGCTGGCCGCACCGAAGAGCCGCATAGTCGCCACCCACCTATCGGATCCGGCGCCTGCACATTGGCGCACGGTCATCCCCGAAGGCGCGGGAGTGATCCAGCAGGCCGCCATGGCCGGCGGGCGCCTCATCGTCGACACCGAGATCGACGCCACCAGCCGCCTCACACTCTATACGACCGGCGGCAAGCGCCTGCGCGATCTGCCTCTGCCGACTCTGGGCACCGTCGCCTCGGTTTCTTCGCGCAACGATTCCAACAGCATCTATTTCGGCTTCACCTCGTTCCTGTACCCGGAACGGATCTATCGCTACGAGGTGCGGCAAGCGAGCATGCAACCCGTGTTCACGCCGAAAGCGCGCTTCGATCCAACGCAATACCAGACGCGTCTCGTCTTCTATCGATCCAAGGATGGCACCCGTGTGCCTCTCTTCATCGTAGCCCGCAAGAACGTGAAGCTCGACGGCAGTAACCCCACGATCCTCTACGGATATGGCGGCTTCGACATCTCCATCATGCCGAGGTTCAATCCCGTGCTGCCCGTCTGGCTCGAGCTCGGCGGGATTTATGCCGTGGCCAACATGCGGGGTGGCGACACCTATGGCGAGAAGTGGCATCAGGCTGGCATGCTCTCGCACAAGCAGAATGTGTTCGACGATTTCGCCTGGGCTGCGAAATACCTGATTGCACGGCGCTATACCAGCGCCCGGCACCTCGGGATCCAAGGCTACTCCAATGGAGGCCTGCTCACGGGCGCCTCGATCACCCAGCATCCCGAGCTCTACGGCGCCGCCTATATCGGTCACGGTGTGCTCGATATGCTGCGCTACCAGGATTTCTCCGGGGGTGCGCTCTGGGCGCCCGAATACGGTACCTCGAGCAACGCGCGCGCCTTCAGATGGCTCTATGCCTACTCACCGCTCCACAACATCCATGATGGCACCTGCTACCCGCCGACGCTGATTACGACTTCGTGGGACGATGATCGCGTAGTGCCGATGCATGAGTTCAAGTTCACCGCGGCAATCCAGCGCGCGCAGGCTTGCGCCAACCCGATTCTGCTGAAGACCACGGGGGCGACCAGTCACACCTACATGCCTACCGACAAGCAGATTGCCCAGACGGCGGATGTCTGGGGTTTCGAGGCCAGCACTCTGGGGGTGAGATACCCGCCTGCTGACGCAGGTCACGCTGACGCAGGTCACGCTGCGGTCAGCGACTCGCGCTGAATCGCCAGGGAGATTCCGGGTAGCTTTGGAGGCCGACCAGCTTGACAGTCGCCCCGCCGTGGCGCGTGCGCCATGCCTATCCATTCATCCTGATCCCCGGGGAGTGGGTGAGGGCCTGCTGACTTCGTGGCGGCTCATCGTCGGCGTAAGGGCCGAGGGGTGACCTCCGGGCGTAGCGGGACTTGACCTCGCTGCGCTCTTCAGTTCTGATCGGCGGCATCAGTGGAGCTGGCCACTCAGGCGCCGTGAAAAGACTCCCACCCAGGGGCCTCCCTTGACCGAGCCGTCGCGCGCGGTATTCCTCAGCTATACCTCGCAGGATGTGGAGATTGCACGGAGGATTTTCGACGCTCTGCACGCGGCCGGCATCGAAGTTTGGTTCGATCGCAGCCAGCTTCGCGGCGGAGACGCCTGGGATCAGAAAATCCGGCGCGAGATCTACGAGTGCCACCTGTTCGTACCCGTCATTTCGTCGAGCACGGCTGCGCGGCGGGAGGGTTATTTCCGCCTGGAGTGGGATCTGGCGGATCAGCGGACACATATGATGGCGCGCAACCGTGCGTTCATCGTGCCGGTGTGTGTAGATGCGACGCCGGAGACTGCTGCGGACGTCCCGGAATCCTTCCAGCGGGTGCAATGGACGCGCTTGCCTGCAGGTGAGGCGACTCCGGAGTTCATTGAGCACATTCGCCGCCTGCTATCGGCTGATACGACGATCGCAGCCCGCGGGCTGGCAAACGCTGAGGCCGGAGCCGTGGGCGCAAGTTCGGAACGCCGCTTGGGCACTGGGGCGCAAAAGCTGGCTTTAGTGGGCTCGCTCGCCGCGGTGCTTGCAGCCGTCCTGGCCTATTGGGGAATAGGCGAGCTCCGGATGCCCCCGCCGATGACCGCGGCCATGTTCGCACCGCCGCCAAACTCGATTGCGGTGTTACCGTTCACGAACCTGAGCGGGGACAGCTCGCAGGAGTATTTTTCGGAAGGACTCAGTGAAGAGGTGCTCAATGCGCTGGCGCAGATTACCCGGCTACAGATCGCGGGGCGAACCTCGTCCTTTTACTTCAAGGGCAAGGATGTCGACCTCGGCACGATCGCGCGCAAATTGAATGTAGCGGATGTACTCGAGGGGAGTGTGCGCCGCTCGGCAGGCACCATTCGCGTCACCGCGCAGCTCACCAACACCGTTACCGGTTATGAAGTGTGGTCGAAGACCTACGACCGCAATGCCGGGGACGTGCTGAAGCTGCAAACCGAGATCGCCACCGCCGTGGCAGACGCACTCAAAGTTACGCTGCTGGGTGACGTGGCTGCGAGAATCGAGCTCGGCGGTACACGGAACCCGGCGGCGTTCGATATTTATCTGCGGGCCTCGAGAGTCTACCAACTGCGGCACGAGACGGGCGATATTCCCGCAGCCGTAGCGCTTTATTCGCAAGCCATCCGCCTCGACCCGAATTACGCGATGGCATTTGCCGCGCGATCGCTCGCTCTTTCGACATACGGCGCGGAACTGGCAACCGGCGCTGCGAAGCGGGAGAGCTTCGTGAAAGCCGAAGCGGACGCACGGCAGGCGATCGCCCTCGCTCCGCAATTGGCCGAGGCCCACCTTGCTCTTGCGAATGTCTACAACGATGGGCCTCTCGACTTCGGGCAGGCGGGCGTGGAATACAGGCGAGCCCTGGCGCTCGGATCGGGTGATGCCCGCGTGCTGAGCAATGCCGGCGGTAATGCCGCCTACATGGGGCATTTCGATGTCGGCATCGCAGCTGCGCGCCGTGCGGTCGTATTGGATCCGCTCAATCGGTCGAGCCATACCGGGTTCGGCCTGACTTTGTACCTTGCCAGGCGGTATCAGGAAGCAGCGGCCGCCTATGCCGGAGCCATCAGTCTGAACCCCAACTTTGCGCCGGCGTATGCGGAGCGGGGACTCGCGTTGTACGGGCAGGGCGATCTCGAGGGCGCTCGCGCATCGTGTGAGGCCAAGCCGGACTTCTGGTATGACCAGCAGTGCCTGGCAGTGGTGTACGAGAAGTTGGGCCGCCACGCCGATGCGGAAGCAGAGCTCGAGAAAATCCAGGCCGCTGCGGGCGATGCTGCGGCCTACCAATACGCAGCCATCCTGGCGCAGTGGGGTGATCATGCGAAGGCGCTCGGCTGGCTCGACGTCGCCTTGCGCATGCGCGATCCCGGCTTGATGGCGCTGAAGACCGACCCGCTTCTCGACCCCCTGCACCAGGAGCCGCGGTTTCAGGCAATGCTGCGGGAGCTCAAGTTCCCGAACTGAAGCGACTGCCGCCCGGCTGCCAGCCTGCGATCAGGCGATGGTTCGAGTGGCTGGCGTCAACAACTTCTTTCGGACGCGACATCTATTTCTTTCGGGTCGTGTACCCTTTGCGGTGGTCCACCTTCAGTGAGCCTGGCGCGGTTAGGCGCCGGCTCTCTGCCTTTCCG
>Ga0070741_10001070_pt1 | contig 88089 bp, 78 predicted proteins | sample Coa_R1_4_FD_66440 | JGI IMG/M metagenome (GOLD analysis project Ga0070741, IMG submission 66440) | Surface soil microbial communities from Centralia Pennsylvania, which are recovering from an underground coalmine fire - Coalmine... | ecosystem: Environmental > Terrestrial > Soil > Unclassified ... | reverse complement strand
ACTGGATCTTGGGGTTGTGCTTGGACAACACCTTGGTGATCGCCGCCGTCAGCGTGGTCTTGCCGTGATCAATGTGCCCGATCGTCCCAACGTTGCAGTGCGGCTTAGTGCGCTCAAATTTCTCTTTCGCCATTTTCTTTCCTCTTCGCGCCGGCTCATTGCCGGCCGTTGGTACGCCGGCATCCCGCCGGCTGTTGCTCTAAACTATTTCGCCGTGCCCTGTACGCGGGCGATGATCTCTTCGGCCACCGACCGCGGAGCTTCTTCATAGCGGGCAAAGTGCATCGAGTACTCGGCGCGTCCTTGCGTGCTCGAACGCATGTGCGTGGCGTATCCGAACATCTCGGAAAGCGGCACGATGGAGTGAATCACCTGCGAACCGGCACGGTGCTCCATGCCTTCAATGCGGCCGCGGCGCGAACTCAGATCGCCCATGATGGTGCCGGCGAAATCTTCCGGCGTCACCACTTCGACCGACATAACCGGCTCGAGGATCACCGGGCTTGCCTTGCGAGCGGCTTCCTTGAACGCCATCGATCCGGCAATCTTGAACGCCATTTCATTGGAATCCACTTCGTGATAGCTGCCGTCGTACAGCGTGGCCTTCACGTCGACCATGGGATAACCGGCGAGAACACCGCCTTCCATGGCTTCCTGAATTCCCTGATCGATCGGCTTGATGTATTCCTTCGGGACCACGCCGCCCACGATGTCGTTGATGAACTCGTAGCCCTTGCCGGGCTCGTTGGGTTCCAGACGGATCTTCGCGTGACCGTACTGGCCGCGGCCGCCGGTCTGGCGAATGTATTTGCCCTCGGCTTCGGCCTGCCGGCGAATCGTCTCGCGATATGCAACCTGCGGCTTGCCGACGTTGGCTTCGACCTTGTACTCGCGCATCATGCGGTCCACGATGATTTCCAGATGCAATTCGCCCATACCGCTGATAATGGTCTGGCCGCTGTCCGGGTCAGTGTGAACCTTGAAGGTCGGATCTTCCTGCGCCAACTTGTTCAGCGCGAGGCCCATCTTTTCCTGGTCCGCCTTGGTCTTGGGCTCAACCGCAACCGAAATCACGGGCACCGCGAACTCGATCGACTCGAGAACGATGGGGTGCTTTTCGTCGCAGATCGTGTCGCCAGTGGAGACGTTCTTCAGTCCCACCGCGGCGCAGATGTCGCCCGCGAGGATCTCGTTGATGTCTTCGCGTTTGTTGGCGTGCATCTTGAGCAAGCGGCCGATGCGCTCGTGCTTCTGGGTGCGCGCAACCATGACGGACTCGCCTGACTTGAGCTGCCCGGAATACACCCGAATGAACGTCAATTGCCCAACGAACGGGTCAGCCATGATCTTGAAAGCCAAAGCTGAGAAGGGCTCCTTGTCGTCGGCCTTGCGGGTGATGGTTTCGCCGTTATCGGGATTTTTTCCGTGTACTTCCTTGGTATCGAGGGGGGAGGGCAGAAAGTCGATGACCGCGTCCAGCAAGGGCTGCACGCCCTTGTTCTTAAACGCCGTTCCCAGGACCACCGGGAACAGCTTCAGGTCGATGGTGGACTTGCGCAGCGACGCTCGCAACTCGTCGGCGGAGATGTTTTCGCCCTCGAGGAACTTATGCAGAATCTCGTCGTCGTTCTCCGCCACCGTCTCAACCAACTGCGTGTGGAAAGCCTCCGCCTTCTTCTGCAGTTCGGCTGGGATCGGCTCGGTCACGTATTCGGCGCCCATCGTCTCGTCTTTCCACACGATGGCATTCATGTTGATCAGATCAACGACGCCCTTGAACTTGTCTTCCTGGCCGATAGGAATCTGGATCGCGACCGGCTTGGCATTGAGGCGCTTGCGGATGGTGTCGACGGCGTGCTCGAAATCCGCGCCCATTTTGTCGATTTTGTTGATGAAACAAATGCGCGGAACGCCGTACTTGTCGGCCTGGCGCCACACTTTTTCCGATTGCGGCTGCACGCCGTGGACCGCGTCAAACACAGCGACAGCGCCGTCGAGCACGCGCAGGGAGCGCTCGACTTCGGCGGTGAAATCCACGTGGCCGGGAGTATCAATGATATTGATGCGAACGTCGCGCCAGGAACATGTAGTGGCGGCCGAAGTGATGGTGATGCCGCGCTCCTGCTCCTGCTCCATCCAGTCCATCGTGGCCGTGCCTTCATGGACCTCTCCGATACGGTGCGTGCGGCCTGTGTAGAACAGGATGCGCTCCGTCGTAGTGGTCTTGCCGGCATCGATGTGGGCCATGATGCCGATGTTTCTGCAACGATCTAATGGAACTTGTCTTGGCACGTCTTTCTCTGCTCTTTCTGGGGCTCGAAACTAAACCTGTTACCAGCGATAGTGCGCGAAGGCCTTGTTGGCTTCCGCCATGCGGTGGACGTCCTCTTTCTTCTTGATCGAGGCGCCGCGATTGTTGGCGGCGTCGAGCAATTCGTTGCTCAACTTATCGATCATTCCCTTCTCACCGCGTCCACGGGAGTAGGTCAGGATCCAGCGAATCGCAAGCGAAGTGCGACGATCGGGATTGACTTCGACAGGCACCTGGTAGTTGGCACCGCCCACGCGGCGAGTCTTCACTTCCAGCAGGGGCTTGGTGTTCTCGACGGCCTTCTTGAACAGCTTGATGGCCTCATCGCCACCCTTTTGCTGCAGGCGGTTGAGAGCTTCGTAGAAGATGCCCTCGGCGGTGCTCTTCTTGCCGCCCCACATCATGGAATTGATGAACTTGGTCACCAGGTCCGAGTTGTAAATCGGATCGGCATCCACTCCGCGCTTTGCAATATGTCCTTTTCGAGGCATGTTCGCTCTTTGCTCCGTAGAGACGGCGCTGGCGCCGCCCGGGAGACGCAGTCAACTGCGTCTCGTACATCAAGTTTCGTTACGCCTTGGGCCGTTTGGCTCCGTATTTCGACCGGCTCTGTTTGCGGTTGGCGACTCCGACTGCGTCGAGCGTGCCGCGTACCACGTGATAGCGAACGCCGGGAAGGTCTTTCACACGGCCTCCGCGAATGAGCACGATCGAGTGCTCCTGCAGGTTATGGCCGACGCCGGGAATGTAGGTGGTAACTTCGATCCCGTTCGTCAGTCGCACCCGGGCCACTTTACGGAGAGCCGAGTTCGGCTTTTTCGGCGTCTGGGTGTACACACGAGTGCAGACGCCGCGCTTCTGCGGGCACGCCTGCAACGCCGGACTGGCCGTCTTGTACCGTGGCCGCCGCCGGCCGGCCTTCACTAACTGATTAAAAGTAGGCACTCTTTTGCCGCTCCTTGAGCCGCGCTCTTCCTTACGCGCCAAGACATGGCGCGACATCGGTTGGGCGCTGGCTGCTGCTTTACCCGGTCTGTCTGGATCCAGGCTGGAGGCGTGAACCGCCGACCATGCTTCTTAACGCACATCAGCGCGTAAGAGAATCTTTGAATTTCCCGTTCTGACTAACGCTTTCGACGGTGGCGCCAGGCCCTCATCGGGAGGCACTCCGTTTCGTCAGCTTGTCCTGCATAGCCTTTCACGGCTCCGAGCAAATGCCGCGCTCAGGAGATCCTCAAAGGACGGAAAGGTGATCGCCGGACGTTTCAGCGAGGGCGTCTTCAACTTTAATTGGAAGACGTTGTTACTGTAAAGCTCAGCCTCTGATCTCGGCTTTTTCGCAGGCATTCGCTGCGCAGCGAAAGTCGCCTCGTATAAGCAAGCTAGACTTGACTCGCGGAACCTTACAAATATAGCAATCCTGTTTCCGAACGTCAATAAGCCAGCAACTCCGAACGACTCTCCTCAACCCGGCTGGACGACGACTTTCCTGCTTGTGGGCCTTTGTCGCGATTCGCCAGTTGGAACTCACGAATCCAAACCGATTCGCCGCCGCATCTCACCTCTGAGACGTTCGTCAAGTTGCCGAAATAGAGGACAGCCTCTAAACTGATGAACTTCCAGAACAATTGCACTCGTCCCGAGAAGCGATTGGGACGGGGAGGACGAATGGGTCGCTGGTTTTGTGTTTGGTCAGGAACCGTGGTTGCGGTTTTCCTGCTCGCAGCCCTGGTAGGCTGCGGAAGCAGTCGCAGCACTACCAACTTTCCGAAGCCCGCGAGTTTGACCCTGTCGCCAACTCCGACGGCGTCCATGGATATCGGCACCACCCAGTCGTTCACCGCCACCGCCCATAATTTTTCTGGAAGAATCATCACCGAACCGATTTCATTTCTTTCCAGCAACACGGCCGTGCTCACCATCGCGAACAACGGGATGGCGTGTGCCGGCACCTGGGACTCGCTGAGCGCCCCTACGGTTTGCACGCCGGGGCCGGCCGGAGTTGCGCAGGTTACGGCCACCGCTTTGGGAGTGAATAGTCCGCCAACCACGGTTTATGTGCATCAACATGTGCAGAGTATCCAGGTCACGCCGGCGCCGGTTCCGCCGCCACCTACCACGTCCTGCATCTCCAAGGACACTACCGAAAATTTCCAGGCTACTGCTTACACGCTCGGGGCTGGCGGGCAACTCGTAGACATCACCTCGACAGTCGGCCCGTTCACCTGGACGCAGACGAATGGCCTCGTGGTGGGCCTCAACAGCACCCTTACGACTCTTCCCCAGGGCCAGGTACAAGCGACAGCCAAGACCCCTGGAGTGGCCCAGATTTATGCCAGCGCGGCAAACGTAAATGGAATTCCGATCAACTTCACCACCTGCCCGGTGGAATCCATCTCCTTAACCGTCGCCGGCAGCAACACCACCAGCTTCAGTACGACCGCCGGAACAAGTAAGAGCATCACCGCCACCGTAACCGACACGCTTGGGAATACCATTACCGGCGTCCCACTCACCTGGAGTTCTTCCAACTTCGCCATCGGCAATGTCAGCAGTTCCGGAAGCGTGACCATGTCGAGCACCCAGGTAGGCGGAGTGAGCGTGACTGCGTCATGCACGCCACCCACTTGCAATATTGGGATCTTGCCATCGCTCCCGATTTACCCCACGCAGGCCATCAGTGGAGTTTCGACCCGCACCTCGACGACCACCCCGTCGCAAACCGTGCTGGTTACCACCACCGGCTGCTCTATGCCGAATGCAGGCAATTGCGCCACCGTGCTGCAGCAATTAACAATTCCGGGCAGCACCAGCACTGCGATCGTTTTGCCGGCAACTCCGAATTCGCTGGTCTTTAATAAATTCGGCACCCTGGCCTTCCTGGGAACCGACTCGAACCAGTTCGGGACCAAGGGACTGATGATCCTCAACGTCTCGGGTACGACACCCACGGTCTTTCAGAACACGTCGGTGGTAGGTAAGGTCCTCGCGGTTTCAGGGGACGGGACCAGCAGTTCCACGACTACCAAGGTCGTGGTCGCCGACAACCTCTCGACCCCGAACCAGGTTTATATCTACGACTCCATGAGCAACACGCGGGTCGCGCTATCCATTACCGGGGCGGTTGCCGCGGCGTTTTCTCCCGACGGACTCAAGGCCTTCATTGTTGCGCACGATCCCGCGGCAGGAACTGACACTCTGTACATCTATTCAACTCTGGACGCACTGAAGGCGGTTCCGCTGGGCAGCCCTGCCACTGACGTGACCTTCCATCCCACCGGGGCCTTCGGCTACCTTGCCGGTGGCGCCGCCGCCTCCGTGACCGCCTATCGCACCTGCGATGACGCATTGGCGGATACCATCGGAACTCCGGCGACTCCGTTCGCGATTCGGCCGGTGATTGACGGCTCAGCAATGCTGGCGCTGGACCCTCCCAACATTGACGTGATCCCGGTGAGCCTGTCGGGAAGCGGGTGCCAGCCCACAGCTGCGCACTCAGCTGCGCGTTCCATCAACCTCGGCCAGGGCGCGATCACTCCCTCGCAGTTCATCCTTTCGTCGGACGCAAGCAAGGCTTACGTCGTCAGCCAGAACCTTGGCAGCATTCTCATTTTCGATGTCGGAAGCGAGACGACGGGAGGGATTTCGCTGGTGGGAAACGCGACTCCATTGCGCGCAGACCTGAGTTCTGACGGCGCAACCTTGTTTGTGACGGCAAGCGATGACGCGCTGCATGTGATCGATACCATCACGAACTCTGATCTACAGCAGATTCCTTTTCTGCCGCCGAACGCAAATCTCTGCGCCAACAACGTCAGCTTCACCTGCGCGCCCGACCTGATGGCAGTAAAACCCTGATCTAAGCGGGCTTATTCAGGTCTTTGCCGACACTGTCTAGCACCCCATTGATGAACTGGACTGACTCGGGATTCGAGAATTTCCGCGCGATCTCCAGGGCCTCGTTGATGACCACCGCGCGCGGAGTGCCGGGGAAACCGATAAGCTCCGCCACCGCGGCGCGCAGAACGTTGCGGTCCACGGCGGCCATTCTCTCCATGCGCCAGTGCTCGGCGTGACGCTCGATGAGTTGATCGATCTCGGAGGTGCGGTCGGTTGCCACACGGAAGAGGTCGTCGGCGAAGCCGCGCACATCTTTCTCGACCGTGTTCCGCTCACCCCAGAACGTTCGCCGGACTTCCTCCGGCTGCTGGCGGCCCATGTCCGCCTGAAATAACATCTGCAATACCAGTTCGCGGGATTTTCTACGAGTGCCCATAAAAAAGCGGTTGCTGGCTTGTGGTCGCTTTGCCCTTGAGAAATTCTACAGGTTACGAGGAAAGATCCGATTATCGTTTTCTGTTTTTTGCTTTGGCAGGGCTTGACTTGGATTTAGGTTTCGCCTGTCGGGTCGTCGACGGCGGCCGACTAACGGTATTCTTCAGGTTCGCCATTTCCACCGCTGCTAACGCCGCTTCGAATCCTTTGTTTCCCATCTTCAATCCCGCGCGATCGATGGCCTGTTCCAGCGTGTCGCACGTCAACACGCCGAAGGCATGAGGAACGCCGCTCTCCTGGGCCGATTGGCCGATTCCACGGGCGCACTCGTTCACGATCACGTCGTAGTGTGCGGTGTCGCCGCGCAGCAGACACCCCAGGCAGAGGATCGCGTCGTAGTTTCCGGTTTCGGCGAGGGTGCGCGATGCCGAGGGAATCTCGAACGCTCCGGGAACCCGAACAATCGTGACATTACTCGCTTCTGCCCCGGCGCGGCGCAGTCCGTCGAGCGCGCCTTGCAGCAAGCGTTCCGTGATGAAGGCATTGAATCGAGAGACTACGATCGCGAACCGTTTCTCTGAGGCATCGAGTTTCCCTTCAAGAGCCGGCTCCAGCTTCGCCGGCGAGCCATGCACGGTGACGATGATTTCGCCGGGCAATTCCAACGAGAAGCTTCTCTCTCCTGCGGCTGAAACCAGGTCCGCGAGGATGGGAAATTCCATCTTCTTCGCAATCGCAAAAACATCGTCGGGGTTGTTTACCTCGAGCACAATCAGGCGCGCGACATCCTTCAAGCGCTTCAGAACTTGCTTGGGATAGGTTTGCGAGAGCGCATTCAGGCTCAACATGCCGAGCGGGGCAGTCAAGACCGCGGAATGCTGATCGGCGCCGCCGCTATTGAGACGTTCGAACCCAATCGCCTCGAAGAACCGCACCAGCCTGCGGAACTCTTCAGGCTTGGTCGAGTAGCGGCCGATGTGGAGAGACTTGAGCATCTGTTGATTAGGATCAAGACCGCTCAGGTTCAGTTACTTCCCTTTGAATTGGGGAGCGCGCTTTTCCAGGAATGCTGTTGTGCCTTCCTTCTTGTCTTCGGTGGCGCAAGAGACGCCGAACAGCACTGCCTCCAGGTACAGGCCTTCCTGGAGCGTCATCTCCATGCCCTTATTGACTGCCTCCATCGCATACTGAACCGCTAGCGGCGCGTTGGCGATGATCTTGTGCGCGATGGCTTCGGCGCGAGGAATGAGTTCCGCGGCCGCCAGGACTTCATTCACCAGGCCAATGCGGTGCGCTTCCTGGGCGGTGATCATTTCGCCGGCGAGCACGAGTTGCATGGCGATGCCTTTTCCCACCAGCCGCGGCAAACGCTGCGTGCCACCGTATCCGGGAATAATTCCGAGCTTCACTTCGGGCTGGCCCAGCTTCGCGTTGTCGCCGGCCAGACGCATGGTGCAAGCCATGGCAATTTCGCATCCCCCGCCAAGGGCGAAGCCATTGATGCAGGCGATCACTGGCTTGCCCAGGTTCTCGATCAGGTTCAGTACGCTTTGGCCGCGATGGGTGTACTCTTTGCCGCTGACTGCGTCATGCTTGGCGAGTTCCCCGATGTCGGCGCCGGCAATAAACGCCTTCTCGCCCGACCCGGTGAGAATGACGACTCGAATTGACGCATCATTCTTGATGTCGTGAAACGCGCCGCGCAACTCTTCCATGGTCGCCATGTTGAGCGCGTTTAGAACCTTGGGACGGTTGACGGTGACGTAGGCGATGGAGTTTTTCTTTTCGAGGAGTATGTTTTCGTAGCTCATACAATTCCTTGCGGCGGATTTACCGGATCAACACGGACCAGGGAGGAGTGCACACAAACCGTTCCAGTCCGTGACCAGAAGTTACAGTTTATTGGGCTTCGGATTGGCCGGGTCTGCGTAATCGTAGAACCCCTTGCCCGACTTCCTGCCATACCATCCCGCCATCACCAGTCTCTTGAGCAGCGGGGGAGATGCGAAGCGACGTTCCTTGAACTCGTCGTACATCACATGAGTGATGTAGTAGGTCGTATCGAGGCCGACGAAGTCGAGCAGGGTGAATGGGCCCATCGGATATCCGCAGCCCAACTTCATCGCGCTGTCAATGTCCTCGATCGAGCCGACACCTTCCTCATAGGCGCGGATTGCATCCAGCAGGTACGGCACCAGCAGGCGGTTGACGATAAATCCCGTCTTGTCGCTGGTACGCACCGGGACTTTGCCCACCTTCTTGGCAAACTCGTACGCTGCCTCGTACGCATCGTCGGCCGTAGCGATGGTGCGAACTACCTCGACCAGTTTCATGAGCGGAACTGGATTGAAAAAGTGCAAACCGATGAAACGTTCCGGGCGCTTGGTGGCGGTGAGCAGTTCCGTTATCGAGATGGAGGAAGTGTTCGAAGCAAAGATCGCGTCTTTCTTTACGATTGCATCGAGCGCGGAATACATCTTTTTCTTTTCTTCCACATTCTCGATGACGGCTTCGATCACGATGTCGCAATCGGCGAGATCCTGCTGGTTCGTGGTTCCCTTCAGACGAGCACGGACCGCCTGCGGCGTTTCCTTGATGGTTCCCTTCTCCGCGAATTTGGCGAGCGACTTCTCGATTCCTGCAAATCCCTTGTCAATGAACTTCTGATCCACTTCGAGCACGGTCACGTCGAATCCCGCCATCGCCGCAACCTGCGCGATGCCCGATCCCATCAACCCACAACCGAGTACGCCCACTTTCTTGATTTCCATATCAGTCCTTATTCACCACCGAAAACATGAATTTCACGAAGGGCTTCGACCCGGGTTTCTCAGCTCCTTTGTGACCCTTCGTGCCCTTGGTGGTTGATGAATTTCCTGTGTCTAGTTCATCGCTTCCACAATCATCGCGATGCCCTGCCCACCGCCGATGCACGCCGTCGCCAAGCCATATTTTTTCTTTCGCCGGTGGAGTTCGTAAAGCAAAGTAATCACGAGCCGCGTGCCAGTCGCGCCCAGCGGATGCCCCAGCGCGATCGCCCCGCCATTGACGTTCACCTTCTCGCGATCCAATCCCAGTTCTTTCTCGACGGCCAGGTACTGCGCCGCGAAGGCCTCGTTGACTTCAATCAGGTCTATGTAGTCGAGCGTCAGGCCGGCCTTCTGCAGCGCCAGTTTTGTGGCGGGAACCGGACCGCGACCCATGAGCTTCGGCTCGACACCCGCAATTCCCCAACTGACGATTCGGCCCAGGGGCTTCAGATTGCGTTTCTGGGCCTGCTCCAGCGACATGACCACCACCGCGGCGCCCCCATCCACAATTCCGCTGGCGTTGCCGGCCGTGACGGTCCCGTTTTTGCCGAAGGCAGGCTTCAACTTGGCGAGACCTTCCATCGTGGTTTGAGGGCGGCGGTGATCGTCTTCGGCAAACATCTCTCCGCTGGGCTCGCCCTTGCGGTCCTTCAGCGGGACCGGAACGATTTCTTCCTGCAAGCGCCCGGCCTTGGAGGCATCGTCAGCGCAGCGCTGCGAGCGCAACGCGAACTCGTCCTGCATCTCGCGCGTGATTCCCTGCTGCTCGCCGTACAGTTCGGCGGTATTCGCCATGTAGAGGCCGCAATAACTGTCGAGCAGGGCGACCATGAGCGAATCTTCAAGTTTCCCGCCGGGGGCCAGCGTGAACCCGTCGCGGCCGCGAATGACGAAGGGGGCCTGCGACATGGCCTCCATGCCTCCGGCGAGCACGACATTGGCCTCGCCCAATTGCACCATTTGCGCCGCATTGACGATGGCCTGCATGCCTGATCCGCAAAGGCGGTTGACGGTCAGCGCCGGAGTTTCAATCGGCAATCCGGAGCGGAGCCCCACATGGCGGGCGCCATAAAGCGCGTCACCGGAGGTTTGCTGCGCATTGCCGAAAACGGCATGATCGAATTCCCTGGCCTCAACTCCCGAGCGCTCGATGGCGGCTTTCCCTGCCACCGCGGCCAGTTCCATGGCGGTGAAGTCTTTTAGCTTGCCGCAGTAGCGGCCCATCGGCGTACGCGCGCCGCTGACGATTGCGATGTCACCTGGTTTCAACATTGAGTTCCTACAGAAGAGTTCCGAACGGGTCGGCCAAACCCGTCAGTCTATCAGCGCGGAAGGAGTTTGTGCCACCGGCAGGGACTGCCAAGTTTACATTTCAACCGGCGGTTGCAATCTAGAATGTCCTTAGGCGACGGCGGCGGACGACAAGGTGGCGGCCAAACACACCGGGCTGGTTGCGTTTTGTGCGACTGCCATGTCCAAGGCGAGTTCGGCGCGATTGATCACTTCGGTGACAATATCCACGGGGTCGAACTGCTGCCGCACCACGGCTTCGGCAATTCCCACGTTGAAGTGGACAGGCGTCTCCCTGCCCGGAAGGTTTACTTTCGCCAGGAGTTTGCGCAGCTTTTCGATCGCGAGTTGCGCTTCTTTTTCTCCTGTCTCTCCAAGAACAATAGCGATGGTCGTATTCTCGTAGCGGAAGGCGAGATCATTCTGCCGGATGTTGGTGGCAAAAAGCTGGCCGATCTGGCGCATCAGGGTTTCGACCGCGGCTTCTCCGAATTCCTTCAACATGGCGGCGCTCTTTCCAAACTGCATCAGGGCAATGGAAACCGCGGTCCCCTGTTGCACTCCGCGGCGCGTCTCGGCCATCAGCAGGTCGAGGTAAGACGCGCGTTTCAGCAGTCCCGACTGCTCGTCGGTGACGGAAAGATTCTTCACCAGCCGCCGCAGCCCTGCGTTGTTAAGGGCGATCACAATCTGGTCGGAGATCGTCTTCAGCACCACGATGTCGCTGGAGTTCCACCCGCGGGTCGTCGATTGTGTGAGCAGCAGCACTCCCACCTGGTCGGCGCCGTCGCTTAATGGCAGTGCCAGCAACGATGTGATTCCAAGTTCAGCCAGCGCCTCGCGCGCCGGTTGTAGCTCGGCCGCCACCGGCGCATCGGTCAGGGTCAGGGTTCCGCGTGCGATCGCCAGGTCCTGCACCGCCGCCACCAGCTTTGCCAGCGCGGCCGAACTGCCCGGCTTGACGCCGTCGGCGCAGAATTCCTTCACCGCGGTTGGCGACAATCCCGGCTTGCGAGTCGCAGCGATGCAGCGATTGGCCTTCCATTGCCCACCGATTTCATTTACAGCGGTGGTCATGACCGCATCCGCATTGCTCTGGCGATAAAGCTTGCGAGTGATTTCGGCGACACGGGTCAGACTGCTGACGTCCGCGCCCTCGTTGGGCAACGCCGCGGGCTTGGTCTCCACCACCGGTTTGGGCGCCGCGGGATCGACCGGAGATGGCGCATCGGAATATCGCGGGTTCATTCCCGCCGACATATACAGCCGCTGCAGGTCCTCGTTCCGCTCTTCTTCGCGGGGAAACAATTCCTGGATACGCTGCAAGCGCTCGATCGCCTTCGAGCGCATACCGTATTGGACCAGGATTTCCGCCTGCAGCATCAAGTCCTGCAGCGCCGCCGAACCGAGCGTCGGTCCTTCGATGGGAGTATTTTCCGGAACCGATTTATTCAGCCCTGTAAGCCGCGACGAGATGACCCGGTAGCGTGATTCGTCAATTTTGCCGTGCAGGGTCTCGAGCCGCTTTTGATGTCCAGGCTCGTAGGCATCCACCTCGGCGGCGCGGTCCAGGCACTCTGCGGCTTTGGCATAGTTGCCCATTCCGAAATGAAGATCGAAAAGCTTAAGCAGGGTCTGGCAATAATCAGCTTCGCGGTTGGCGCCGTTAAAGAGCTCGCTTAAATATTCCAGCACGTCCGGCGACGCGCGATGCGACGCGGCGATCTCCTGCATCATGGTCAGAAAAGACCGGCGCTCACCGTGCCGGCGCTGGAACTGTTCCAGCTTACGCGCCAGCGCAACCGCCTCCGTATCCTGCTCGGCGTCGATGAACTGCCCGATGAGGCTGGAAATTTCGTTCACCCGCGACGGATTCTGCTCGAGCATCTGCCACAACAGGGGCTCGGCTTCTACCAGTCGGTTGGCCGCGATCAGGGCCTTGGCATAAGTCTCGCGGAGTTCGATCGAGGGATTTCCGGAGTGCACAAGCGGTTCGAGAACAAAGATTGCCGCCCCGATCTCGCCTTGCGCCATCAGGCTTTTTCCGTACGCGAGCGCAATGCCGGCGTCGGTGGCATCCTCGGCATAGGCTCGTTCAAACCACTGCGCTGCATTGGCGCCCGCGCTCTCCGCCATCTGCGCGAGCTGCAGGAAGGCGGCAGCGGCGCCCTTATTGTCTCCCACCTCGGACGAGAGTTCTCCCAGACGCAAGTAGTTGCGTTCCTTGGCCTCAAGCGCCACCACCCGCTTCAGCACCATCAGGGATTCGGGCTTTCGACCCTGCTTGGAGAGTTCCTCGAGAGCGGTTTCGTAAGTATCTACCGCCAGTTTCCGGTTGCTATTTTCGAGCAATTGCCCGAAGCGAACCTTCTGGTCCCAAGTAGGATTTACAAAGCGAGCCAGCTTTTTGTAGGTGAGACTCGCACGGGTGCCATCGCCCGCTTCCACCTGGCGATCGAAAAGCTCTCCCAATAATTTGACGGCCTCGGCGGTGCGCTGCAGGGAGAGGCTGAGATCGGCTGCCATGGAGCGGACCGTGTCGTTATCGCGATCCACTTGCAGGACTTGCAGGTAAATCTCGAGCGCATCGGCGGGCTTTCCTTTTTGCAGCAGCTTCTCAGCCCGCTCGATCTGGCGGGCGATGTCGGCTCGATCAACTCGATTGGCTTCGGACATTGGTCAGTGGGGCAGGAGGAACCCTCCAGAATTATCAGGGGACGCTCCAGACCCGGCAAACAGGTAACGAATCCCTGCGATTACGAAGGTCACCCCTCCCGTAACGCTTTGGAACTCAGGCAGTTTCTGGTATAGGTTCCCGATGCCCACGGCAGACGAACTGAGTCACGAGCAAGGGTTGCGGCACCAATTGAGCGCCGGTCAGATGGCGATGGTGGCGGTAGGGGGTTCGATCGGAACCGGCCTGTTGCTGGGTTCGGCGGCGGCGCTCGAAATCGCGGGTCCGGCGGTCGTCTTGAGCTTCGCGTTCGCCGCTTTGATCAATTGGACCGTCGCAATGGCGCTGGGCGAATTGTCGAACGCGCATCCGGCCGCCGGATCATTCGGCCTCTATGGCGATATTTATCTGAACGAGTGGGCGGGGTTCGTTTCACGAGCCGGCTATTGGGCCGCGATTGCCATCTCCATCGGCGCCGAACTGGTCGCCTCAGCAACCTACATGGCGTACTGGTTTCCTTCCCTACCTGCCGTGCTATGGGTGATGTTGTTCTCGTTGCTGTTGATTGTGGTGAACATGCGCGCGGTCGGAAACTATGGCCGCTTTGAATACTGGTTCGCGATGATCAAGGTGGCAACCATCGTGGCTTTCATCGCGATCGGGGCAGGGCTGCTTCTCAGCGCGCACGTTCCCCAGCAATACACATCACATGGCGGCTTCTTCCCGAATGGAACGCTCGCGCCGCTGCTTGCCATGGGATTTGCGATCTATACCTTTGGCGGAGTTGAGATGGTCGCAGTCACGACCGGGGAGTCGCACCAGCCCGGCGATATTCCGCGCGCAGTGAGGCTTACCTTTCTGATTCTCACGTCGCTCTACCTCGGCGCCATCACGGTGCTGGCCGGAGTCATGCCATGGACCCGTGCCGGGGTCACGGAAAGCCCGTTCGTGACTGTGTTCCGGCACGCCGGGATCCCTTCCGTCACGCACTTCATGAACTTCGTGGTATTGACGGCCGCGTTGTCGGGGGCGAATGCGGCCCTGTATGTCGCATCGCGCATGCTGTTTTCGCTGGCGCGAACCGGATGGGCGCCGGCTGCTTTAGGAAAACTAAATTCAGCCGGATCTCCGCGAGCCGCGCTGCTGGCCTCCTCCTATGGGATCTTGATCGCGCTGGTCCTGGAGAAATGGGCGCCGAAAGATGCATTTGTTTCGATCCTGGGAGCGGTGCTGGTCGGCATGTTGCTCTCGTGGCTTGTGTCTCTGGCCGCACACGTTAATTTTCGCCGCAGGCTCTCAGCAGAGCAGTTGAGGGCGCTGCCGATGCGCAGCCCGTTCGGCCTGTGGGGATCGATCCTGGGCTTCGTGCTGGTGCTCGTCGCTATCCTGGAATCCGGACTGAAGACTCATCTGACGCTGATCAGCGGCGCCGTGTACATGGTGGTGCTCACCCTTGCGTTTTACGTCATCAAGCCGTTCCGGAGCGAACATCAGCAAGCCAATGCGCACCGTGCCGCGGGGAAGTGAAGCGGTACAATGCTGCTATGGCTGACGACTTACTCCGCTTTCGCTCGGAATTCCCCATTCTCGACCGCACTACGTACCTCATCAGCAATTCACTCGGGGCAATGCCGCGCGGTGTTTACGACGCCCTGCAAGGCTACGCCGATATGTGGGCGACGCGAGGAGTGCGGGCCTGGGAAGAACGTTGGTGGATGCTGGCGGCGGAAGTTGGGGACGAAATTGGCGTCCTGATGAACGCGCCGAAGGGATCGGTCTCGACCCACCAAAACGTGACCACTTGCCAGGCGGTCGTCGCCTCGTGCTTCGATTTCTCCGGCAAGCGCAACAAAGTTGTTTACAGCGATATGAACTTCCCATCGGTGATGTATTTCTGGGAAGCGCATCAGGCTTATGGCGCGCGGGTTCACATGGTGAAGACCGACGACGGTATCACCGTGCCAACCGAACGCCTCCTCGATGCGATCGACGAGCAGACCTTGCTGGTCCCAATTTCGCATGTGATCTTCCGCAGCGCTTACATCAACGACGCTGCCGCGATCGTCGAAAAGGCGCATAAGGTCGGCGCCATGGTTGTGCTGGACACTTTTCAATCGCTCGGGACAGTTCCCGTCGATGTTCAAGACTTGGACGTCGACTTCGCCTGCGGCGGGGTCTTGAAGTGGCTGTGTGGAGGGCCGGGCGTCGCCTACCTTTATGTGCGTCCGGATCTTGGCCGGAAGTTGAAACCGACATTCACAGGATGGACGGCCCATGAGGATCCTTTCGCCTTTGAAATCGGGCCGAACCGCTACACAGATGCGCCTTATCGTTTCATGAACGGCACTCCGCACATTCCGGCGCTTGAAGCGGCGCGTCCCGGGCTGAAGATCATCGCGGAAGTGGGCGTCGAGCGGATTCGCGAGAAGTCCAAACGTCAGACCGCGAAACTCATACAGATGGCGGAACAGCGGGGCTGGAAGGTGAACACTCCGCGGAATCCACAAATCCGCGGCGGAACGGTTTCCATTGACATGCCCGACTCCAGGGACGTCTGCCGTGACCTGCTCAATCGCGACATTCTCGTAGACTGGCGTCCCAACGCCGGAGTACGCATGTCGCCCCACTTCTATAACACCGACGCCGAGTTGGAGACTGCCATCCGCGCGGTTGAGGAGATTCTCCGCAGCCGGGTTCCCAGCGCGCCCTAGAGATTTGAATTCGGCCTGCCCGCGACCGCGGGCTAGTTTTTCGAGCTTCAACCAGCGCGGAAATCCGCGACCTGCTCACTCGGGCGAAATATGGGGGTCAATTTCGCTCCGTTCGCTTCCGCAGCCATGCGGTTGATCTGGTCCATTTCCTTTTTTGCCCAACTCACGCTCGACACTTCTATGGTCCCGTGGGGCGCGACATAGAAAGTCGTGGGAACATTGGTAATGCCGTAGGCATTCGAGACGGGATAGGTCCTGGTGTCGTCGAGCAATACGGGGAAGGTGATCCCGTACTCTTTCATAAAAGCTTCTGTATCGCGCTTGTCGTTTTGCGAGATGCCCACGATAGTTACGTTCTTGTTTCCCTGAGACTTGTGGATGCGCTCAAGGAATGGGAACGCATACTGACAGACGGGACACGAGACTTTGAAGAAGGCGGCAATCACGGGCCCTTTCTGCAAGGCCTCGCGCAGCGAGAATTGCGTTCCATCGGTAGCAGGGAGAGTAAAGTCGGGTGCTGAGGTTCCGGCGTCGAGAGCGGCCATTCCGCGTCCTCCGAAAATTTGGCGCAGCCAATTCATGCAGGTCTTTTCGACCGCCCATTTTAGATGAGCAAAGGCGCTCAATGGATGCGGCTCAGAGCAACTCGGCGGCGATCAGGATCTTGCGCGTCAACCCGGTCAGAGGCAACTTGGAAAGCCGGGTCTTCGCGATCCAGCGCCCCCCGTTCGGATGCTCGCACGTTCGCAACACGCGCACCGTGAAGTCGGTAATGGTAATGGAGTGCCGTAAAGTGAGCCACGCTTCGGAAGAAACCGTGCCTTCGGGCGAAAGTTGTGGCAGTTCCCACATGGAAGGCATCAGCGACACATCCTTGGCGCGCTGCACCAGGAACACCGCCTTCTCGTTGCAATTCAGAGCGTAGTGCAGCTCGCGCTTGTTTTGTCTGGGCGCACTTTTGATGGTTGCGAAGTCTCCCCGCGTGCGGCATTCACCAGCCACCGGACACATCAGGCACTTCGGCTCGCCAGGCAGACAAGTAGTGGCCCCCAATTCCATCATCGCCTGGTTGAAATCTCCGGGACGCGGTTGTGACAACAGTTCCCCCGCACACTGCCAGGCTTCTGCAGACTTGAGCTTGATCCCAATCAGACGCTGCAACACGCGCTCAACGTTTCCGTCCACTACCGCCACCGGTTGGGAAAACGCAATGCTGGCGACGGCGGCAGCAGTGTATCGTCCAATCCCCGGCAGTTTGAGTAAGGCCTCTGCGGTGTGCGGAAAGGCGCCTTGACCGACAATTTCGCGAGCGGCAGCGTGCATCATCCTGGCGCGACGGTAATATCCCAAACCACTCCACGCGGTCAGGACCGAGGCTTCAGAGGCGGCGGCCAATTTCTGGATGGTGGGAAAGCGCAGAAAGAATCGCTGGTAATGGTCCAGCACCGCTGCGACCCGGGTTTGTTGAAGCATGATCTCAGACACCCAGATCCGGTACGGGTCGCGGGTTCGCCGCCAGGGCAGATCTCGGCGCTCCGTGTCGTACCAGCGCAGCAGGTTTTCCCGGAAGCGCTCTCTGCTTTCCTGGGTCAACCTGGTGAGCGACTTATTTTTCTTGGACTCGATTCTCAATCATCAGGGATTGTACGAGAGATATCTCTTGATGAAAAAGACCTTGTGCGCCGCGCCCCCCAAAGACCAACCCTGCCCAGCATCATGGCATCGAACTTTTCAACTCGAGAGGCTTTCCATGTATTCCAGGGCGCTCTGTTTTCTAATAGCACCACTCTGTTTTGCGCTGGGCTGCGGCGGGAGTAGTTCCTCAAGCGGTGGTTCCGGAGGCACAGGCGGCGTTTCCGGGGGCGGGTCCGTGACCGCGCCCACTGTGGTCACTGTGGGCGGAGGTCAGAACGTTTCCGGTGTGGATGTATCGGTGGTCGCGCCCGCTTCCTCGGCGCCACCAAACGCCGAGAGTATCGGCATCGGGACCTCAGCGGCAAACACAGGGACCACGATCTCGCAGGGCACGACACAAACCGTGATCTTGTTCGGCCCGGGTCTCTCGGGAAGCATGCAGGTCAGCATCTCGGGGCCGTCGGATATCGTGGTCAGTAACATTCAAAGCATCACGTCCACGACTAACGTTCCCGGCATTTCATTCGACGCCGCGGTAAGTTCGAGTGCGGCATTGGGGGCTCGCACCGTCATATTGCAGGCCACCAACAATGACATCACAACCTTCGCCGGGGGGTTGGAGGTGGTGCCGTGACGATGCGTCTCACATTCATGTTTGCCATTCTGACCGCCGCCGTTTCCGCCACCACGATCATTCCGGTTTCGGTGGACCGCTTGACCAGCGAATCCAGCCATGTGGTGGAAGGTCGCGTGATTTCGACCGAATCCAAATGGAATCCGCAACACACGCTGATATTCACGTACACGAAATTTGAAGTTACCAGGACTTTGAAAGGTGCACCGCAGCCATCGTTCATCATCAAGCAAATCGGTGGCTCCGCCGGCGGCTATACGCAGAAAGTAGCCGGGGTGCGGTATGCCAAGCCGGGTGAAGAGTCGGTCCTGTTCTTGCGGCCAAGCTCTTCCGCAGAGGGCACCTTCGAAATCACGGGACTGCTGCAAGGCAACTTCTCGATTCGCAAATTGACCAGTGGCGAGGCAGTGGTCAGCAATGGGGTGCCCGGCGTTTCGGTCTATCGGGCAGGATCCACTGGCGAGTACACCGGAGCGTACATGAAACTTCAGGAACTCGAGGCGCGTGTGCGGAAGGCGGTGCAGCAATGAGGAAGGTTCCATCGTTTGCTTTTGCCGCCCTGGTTGCCATCGCGGCAGCGATCCTGGCTACGCCAGCGCTTTCATTTCTGCCGCAATTCACGGCTTCGCATGTAGACCAGTGGAGTCTCACCGCGTTCCCGATTCAATGGAATCTGAACCCCGCGGCCGGTTCCAACATCACCGGCTCCGCTGGTGTGTTGACTGTAATCGGCAACTCCTTCAACACCTGGATCAGCGCTCCGAATACCACGCTGCCAGTCACCCAGGGTGCTGATTCGAACGTCAGCATGGAAAGTTCGTCCCCCGCGAACATCAATCTGATTTGCTTCGTTTGCAGTGATGTTCAGTTTGGAGGCAACGAAACCCTGGCCGAAACGATCACCACCACGGCGGACGCGGCGGGTCAGAATGATGGGCATGGAGGCACGACTCTATTTCCCGGCCAGATTATCAAGGCGGACATCGCGTTCAATCCCGCTGTGCAGTTCAACACCGGAGGCACGGGTGGAACCGGCCAGGACATGCAGACGGTAGCAACCCACGAAATCGGGCATTTCTTTGGACTGGATCACTCCGCGATCACGCGCGCCGTGATGTATCCGTTTGCCCCGGACGTGCTGACCACGTTGGGCTATGACGATGTGGCAGGAATCAGCAGCCTGTACGCGAAGCCGACTCAGGATGTCGCTGCCGGCACCATCTCGGGCACAGTCACGCTGAGCGGCGCGCCGGTATTTGGCGCCCACGTGTACGCCAACTCCACTACATCGGCCAATCCCTTTGGCGCGTTCTCCGCCATTCGCAAGACTCCCATCGGCACGCTTACGCTGCCCGACGGCACCTATGCGATCAGCGGAGTTCCAGCCGATTCGTACATCGTGATCAGCGAACCGGTGGACCTGCCGGCCTCGAACTCGGATGTGAGTTGGGCCTCGGAATTCGGGCAGAGCTCAGTTCAGACGAATTTCACCACCCGCTGGCACTGAGTGGCTTACTTGGATGGCGGGTCGATGGAAGTATGAGCAATGATGACCCACCCCGTCTTTTGCTGTTGCCAGACGCTCATCATACGGCGCGGTTCTCCCGAAAGCGGTTGGCCATTACGCGTCCCGCGCAGTATCAGCGTGTAAGTCACCACAAAGGTGTTCCCGTTCATTTCGGTATCCACATCGCCGAAACTGTAATCCTCGACCTCCAGGCCTTTAAGGCGCTCCAGCGTACCGCGGCGGTCATTCATCCCCTTGGGGTTGATGGAAGTGAAGTTTGCCGCGATGTGACGCTCGAGTTCGGTCCAGTTCTTTGCCTTCACTTCCTTCCAGAAGTTTCTTTCCAGCGCTTCTCCGCCAGTGGACTGCTCCCAGGTATTGGTGTAGGCGCGCTGCTCTGGCCACAGCGTGCAGGCTGTGAACGACGACAGGAGGCAAAGCAACAGCACCTGCGCTGGACGGACTCTCATGCCGCGATTTTACCGCATCAATTTCAGCAAGGCGGAGCGCGCCGAGGGGTGCTGCTCGGGATGCTCCCTTGTTGACCATGCCGGTGGGAGGCGAAATAATGATCGAGCCTGGTACCCGCAACTTACGATTGAGCCCGACTGAACTGCTGGAGAATTGGTATGAACGATTTCAACCGCAAGGTCGACGAGGCCTCCGCACGTTTCAACAGGTCCGTCGCGGACGCAGCGCAGAGGCTGGAGAAGGAATCGGCGGAACTCATCAACTACCTGAACGACGAAGTCGTGCCGGCAGTTCGGGAGAAGTCGACCAAAGCGCTTCGCGTTGCCGCCGAGAAACTGTCGCACCTCGCCGATTACATGGACCAGCAGAAGCAGAAAAAAGATTGAAGCTCTCTGCTGTGTTGCTGATTGCGGTGGGCGTGCTGGCTTTCACTGGCTGCGGATCGAAGAGGCAGTCCAAAGTTGCAGTCCCCCCGCCACCTCCGCCGGCCACGGAGGAAGCGGATTCGACGTCTAAGGTCCCCTTCGAAAACACTCCGACTCCCAAAGAAGATAGTGAGCTGTCCATCCCTGCCGACACCAAGCCTCTGCTGGTGCAGACGGGCCGTGCCAGCTGGTACGGCGCTCCCTATCACAACCGGCGCGGATCGAACGGCGAGATCTATGACATGAATGCGATGACAGCGGCACATCGCACTCTGCCCCTGGGATCGATCGTGCGGGTAACCAACCTCAACTCTGGGCATTCGGCCATCGTCCGCATCACCGATCGTGGTCCATTCGTGGAAGGTCGCATCCTCGATCTATCTTTGGCGGCTGCCAGGAAAGTGGACGTTTGGCAACCAGGAGTCGCAATGGTGCGTTTGGAGGTGCTGAAGGCCCCGTCCGCGCTGGACGTGGGTGGCCGCTGGGCGGTCCAGATTGGCGCCTTTGAAGCCGAGAAACAGGCGACCAGCCTCGCGAGTCACCTCACGCGCCGCTATCACACGGCCAAGGTCCAGCAGTTTTGCAGTCCAATCGGCGACTGGTGGGTGCGGGTGCGAGTGCTCGGGGACGATCGCAAGCGCGCCGAGGAAGTCGCGCACGATATCCAGACTACGCAGGGATCAATTTTTCTTGTGCGACTGGACTGAGTTACTAAAGTACCTGACCCTCTGTCCCTCACCAAAGTCATTTTGACGGATTCGTGTGGAAAGGCGACCATGGGCTCACCCCGGAGAAACCTATGCGCCGCATATCTGTGCTTGTCCTGGCCTGCGCTCTCGCAGGAATCGCGAACGGCCAAAACACCACGCTCGGAACCGATGCGCCTCGTCTGTTTGAGAAGGGGATGAACGCGCTGATGGGCGTCGGCATCGGAACCGATGACCTTGACGCGTTGGATTACCTGCGCCGCTCCGCCGAACTCGGATATGCGCCCGCCCAGGTCGTCGTTGGATATTTTTACGACAGCGGCATCAAGGTCCCGCAAAATTACACAACGGCCGCGGACTGGTATATGAAAGCAACCAAGCAGAACGACCGCGTTGCCGAGTGGTTACTGGGCCGTCTTTATTACACCGGTTCTGGAGTTCAACGCGACCTGAGCGCTGCTGAAACCTGGCTGCAGAAGTCCGCCAGCCAAGGTGATCCCTACGGCCAATACCTGTTGGGAATGGTGAAACTTGAGCGCAACGACTATTTGAAAGCCGCGGAGCTTTTCCGCAAGTCGGCCAACCAGGGCTTACCCCAGGCGCAAGCGCAATTCGGCCACCTCTTGAAAGAAGGACAGGGTGTTACCGCGGACAAGAACCAGGCATACGTCTGGCTGCTGCTCAGCTTCCAGGCTGGATACCAGCCCGCTGCCGCAGACCTGCAGCTTCTGAACGCGGACTTGTCTACCAACCAGATCGATGCGGCCAAGAACAAAGCTCGCGACCTGCAACAGACAGTGACTCGCGCTGCGGTGGCGCGCGGCTGCACGGGATGGAATGGAGAGTTCAATCCTGTACCGGCGCCGCCGACGCCTGAGATACAGAACTTCTGCCGCTAAGCAACCTCCTGCGTCGAACCATCGGCGCGATCTCGCCGAATGATCCTGGCCGTCGTATCATTGAGCGCAGGAAGCCCCATGAACGACTGTCTATTCTGCCGGATCATTCGCGGCGAAATCTCTGCGCAAAAAGTCTACGAGGATGAGCACACCTTCGCGTTCGAGGACATCAATCCGCAAGGACCAACACACGTCCTGGTGGTGCCAAAGAAGCATATTCGCGGGCTCAAGGAAGCGGGAGAAGAAGATGCAGAGGTAGTCGGGCGCTGCCACCTGGCAGCCGCCAACATCGCGCGGCAGCGCAGTATTGAGAACGGCTATCGCACGGTGCTAAACGTGGGACCGGGGGCAGGGCAGTCCGTGTTTCACTTGCACGTGCACCTGATCGGCGGACGCCACCTGGGGTGGCCGCCCGGCTAGACTGCGTCCCTATACGACGGCTTCGTCTTCAGAGGCGCCATGCCGGCGCAGCAACTGCGGCAGGTTCTGCGAAAAAGCGGAACGCGGCAACACCATGTCGCAGCCAACCTCGTGCGCTTTCTGCTTAAGATCGCCCTGTACATGGGAAAGGAATCCGATGATGGAGGTTCCCTTCTTCAGCTTGGTTTTGAGCTTGGGAATCAGGGTCAGCGGCTTGGCATTCGCGTTGTTGAGGTCGAAAATGATCAGCGAAGGTTTTTCTTCGCCATTCTGCTTCATCTTCTCCATCAGGTCTTTTTCGGTTTTGACGAATTCGACCTTCACATTCAACTTGCGTGCTGTTTCCTGGATCTTGGCCAGGAAAAACAAGTCATCCACGAAAGCAAAAATACGCGAATTCGCATCTTCGCGGTGCGGGAGCGGCTCAGGTTCGACCGGCGAGTAGGACGGACCAAAGCCGGCGCGTCCGCCGCGTCCCTGCCGTGCGCCTCCGCCCCCCTGCTGCGAGGAGCGATAGTTGTGGTCCATGGGGGCGGTATAGATGCCGCCATGCTGCTGCCGGTCACGGCCCGGTTGTCCGCCGCGATTGGGCGGACGACGGCCGCGCCGACGTCTGTTTCTTCCTCCACCACCTCCGGAGGAATGTCCGGGTCCAACATTCATATGGGTCTCGTTGCAGTTCTGCTATTCAATTTTTGCCGAAGGGTAAACTTCTTGTTCTCACTGGTCCTTATCGTGGGTTCCGCCCTGCGCACGTACACAGTGTGTGCGGGTACACCATTGCGGCTGGAACTCTTGAATGATCTCGTTGTCCGTTAGGCGCCTGGAGCCGGTGGGCGCGGAGGGCCCGCTAGGGAGCGTGGCCACTGGGAACACAGTGATGGTACCGCCCATGGCCAATTTCGCGCAAGTGCAAACTCATTTAGTTTTGCACAGGAGCACACCTCAGTAACCTGATCGATCACGCCGCGCGCCAGGTTCAGGCGCCTTTACTGACCTCCCGCGCCCACTGCATCGCCTGCCAATAAAGTTCAGCCACATCGGAATCTGCCAGCTGCAGGGAGCGGGCAAGGATAGCGGCCTGTTCCCATTCTCCGGCTTCCTCCGCCAGCATCAACTGGTAGACCGGCCGCAAACGACTGGCTCCGCCCAGCAGCACGGCCCTGGTTTCCCGGTCCAGCGCGATCTTGCTGACCACGTCGGCGATAGGGATTTCCAGGATGGCATCCATCATGGAAAGCAGGCCCATCAGGAACAGGTCAGAATCCCCGTGGTTGATCTGCGGAGAAATCAACTCACAAAACCGCGCTCGCACCAGGGCCGAGATCACCAGTTCGCTGGAGCGGTCCTGCCCTGCCCCGAGCGTGGCCGCGAGGCGGATCCAGCGCCGCACTTCTCTTTCTCCCAGCATGGAGAGGGCATGGCGCACCGAGTGGATTTCCGAGGTGAATGCAAACATCGCGGAATTCAAATAGCGAAGCAGGCGGTAACACAGTGAGGCCTCGCTCTTGATCAGCTTCTCGATCGCGCGCGTGTCCAACTCCGGCCGAGAAACCTCCTGCAGCATGCGCATATAGTTCAGACGGTTTTCTGGAATATCGTGCGCGCTCAGAATCTCGGGCTTGCGAAAAAAGTAGCCTTGGAAATAGAGAAAGCCCATGGCCTTGGCTTCGACAAACTCTTCGCGGGTTTCAACTTTTTCGGCCAGCATTCTGGACTTCCAGGGACCATAGCGCTGGACCATTTGTGCGCGTTGTTCGCCCGTGGTCGCGCGCAGGTCCACCTTGATGATGTCGGCAAATTGGGCGAGGCTTTGGCGAGGATCGTCGTAGGCGAAGTCGTCGAGCGCGATCAGGTACCCTGCCTCTTTCAGCCGCATGCATGCGGCTTCGACCACGGAATCTGGGACTACGGATTCCAGAATCTCGACCACCACTTGCTCTGAAGGCAGCAGAGTAACGTAATCGCCTTGCAGAACGTCGTGGGTGCAGTTCACGAATGCGCGCTTGCCATCGCACAACGTGTCCAGTCCCATCAGCAATGAACTGTTCAAGGTGCTGCGCGCGGCGGCATTGGCGTCGGGCGAGCAGAAGTAGGTTTCCACGCCATCCCGAAACAGCAACTCATAGCCGAATACCTGCTCCTCACGCGTCAGAATCGGCTGGCGCGCCACATACCGGATGGACTGCGAAGCAGAAACGGGTGCAGAGGCTGGCGAACTCACTTGATCCATATCGGCAGAGGGGAAGGAATTCTTGAGCGCGCTATGTGGGGCCGGGCCGTCTGCCGGGCGCTGGCCTGAGCAGCCGGCTGCTGCCCCTACACGACTGTTTCGAACGGCGAGAAAGCCGCCCCCAGGGGCCGGATAATAGTTTGAGATGGTGGGCGCTATAGGATTCGAACCTATGACTTCCACCGTGTGAAGATGGCACTCTACCGCTGAGTTAAGCGCCCTGCGAGGTCAGCCCGGCGGGAACTTCCACCGTCTTTCGTAGCGTAATTGCCATGGTGGGGCGGTGTCCACCACTTGGGGTACTCTATCGTTTTTGCGGGAAGGTGTCCAGCCAGCGGACGCAAGGGCAGTGGCTCAGTTTAGTCTTGACCCGCCCCCGTGCTCGAAAAGCACACTACGTCGGAGTAAGCGGGGTGAATCGCCAAAATGTTCCCGCGGGAACATTTGTACGTACAGCGTCGTACTTACTGCCGACGGCTTGTTCCTGGTTAAGTGATGCGGATTGAATGAGTTTGGCTCCAGTGACGAAGGGTGGGCACGAACTGCCGGGCACCGTTGGCAGCCGGCTCGACAGCTGACCGTGCCCATCCTTGGAAACCCGCGAAGGATGGGGCAACCCGGTTTGTTCTTGGATTCGGAAAGGGTGGGCCAGCCCCCCGCACCCGCCGATTGGAAGTGGAGCAGCTTTCGGCACTATGCACTGCGCGAGGTCGGAGTCGTGGAGATCGAATCGGAATGGGTGTCATGAGACCGCGAGAATCCTGCGGGACGAGTGTTCCTCAGCCCAGGTTAGCGCCCAAAATCAGGGCGCGAACCTGGGGCACCGAGCGTAAATCGTAGTATATAAACCACTTCCCGTTACTTCCAGGCCGTGGTAGCCTTAGGCTGCGCCTGGGGGGGAGGTCTCTGCCCCGACTTCGAGAAAGGCTTTCATGCCGCTAGGACCCAAGCTGTTCCGGAAGCCGGACCCACCCTCCAAAGGGGGTCTCTCGAAGCCGGCCGAAGCGCAACTTTCTGGCCCGGAACGGGTTCAATCTGATGTGAGCAGCGTAGCCATGGATCGCGGGTTGCTCGCGATGGCAAGTGCCCCCCGCCACGCCGCCCTGGAAGCCGAGCCCTCCGGCATGAGCGACGCCGAGGTGATGTTGCGCGCCAAGGCTGGCGACGAGTCTGCCTTCGAATTCCTGGTCCAAAAGTATCGCAGGGCGATGGTGAACTTCATGTACCGCATGACTCACAATTCGGCGGTGGCCGAGGATCTCGCCCAGGAGGTTTTTCTGCGGGTCTATCGCTCGCGTGAGAGCTACGAGGCCAGCGCGAAGTTCACCACCTGGCTCTACCGGATTGCGACCAACCTGGCAGTCAATCACGCCCGCGACACGCGCCACGAGCGCCCCGAAAATCAGGTCAGCCTGGATGAACCGGACCAGGAAACCGGTACGCCCATGGATGTGCCCGACAGTTCGCTTTCGGTCGAGGAGAACATTCTCAAGCGGGAGCGCATGGCGGCGATTCGAAACCGGGTGCACTCGCTGCCGGAAAGACAGAAGGTTGCAGTGATCATGCATAAGTACCAGCAGATGGATTATCGCGAGATCGCTGAGGCTTTGAAGCTAAGTGAATCCGCCACGAAGTCGCTGCTGTTCCGCGCATACGAAACGCTGCGGACGCAGCTTAAAGAATTTGTATGAGGACAGTCTTATGACTTGCCATGACGTTCGCGAAATGTTGCCGGACCTGGCCGCCGGATTGGGCGAGGTCACGCCGGATGTGTCGGAGCACCTGCATGGCTGCGTCGAATGCGCGGCCACGCTGAATGAGTTCCGCCAGACCATGGCGGTACTCGACGAGTGGGAGGTCCCGGAGCCTTCCCCGTTCTTCGACACCCGTCTGCAGGCCCGCTTGCGCGAGGAGATGCAGCAGAAGCGGGGTTTCATGCAATGGTTCCGCAAGCCCGCGCTGGCACTCTCTTTCGCGTTGCTGATGGTGGCAAGTGTCACGCTGGTGTACACCGGACATAACTCGACCAAGCCTGCCGTGGAATCTGCAAAGGTCATCGAAACCGGCAGTGCGGTTGCCGATTTGCAGGCTTTAGACAAAAACGATGACTTGTATTCGGACTTTGACGTTCTTGACGACCTGCAAGTGCAGCAGGACGTGACCGCCAACCCGTAGCCGGGTTGGACGAGGGGGAGGAAGTGGGAAGGCTCAACACGAAGATGACGATGGCGGCTCTGGCCGGCTTGGCGCTGCTGTTGGCAAGCGCTTCCCCCAGCCTGGCCCAGAATCGCCGCGAACGAAACGACCAGCGCCAGGGCCGTCCTCAGCAGCAGCGGCAGCAACAACGCCAGCCGCAACATCATGCGGGGGACTGGCTGCGACGCTATAAAGATCTTCCGCCACAACAGCAGCAGAAGGCGCTCGACAACGATCCTCAATTCCGCGATCTCCCTCCGGAGCGCCAGCAGCAACTGCGGCAGCGCCTGCAACGGTTCAACAGTCTTCCTCAGCAGCAGCAGCAGCGGATTTTGAACCGCATGGAAACCTGGGAGCACCTCACTCCGGACCAGAAGCAGAATGCCCGGCAACTGTTCCAGCAGTTGCAGCAGATGCCTCCGGAGCGACGCCAAACCATGGAGGGCGCGATCCGGGATTTACGCAATATGCCGCCCGACCAGCGCCAGCAAGCCCTGCAATCGGACCGCTTCAAGAACTTTTCTCCCCAGGAACGCAGCTTGCTCAACGGGGTTTCGCAGCTTCCACTGGTGCCGGAAGCAAACCGCGACGAAAATCCGGAAGAGTAAGCGCAGCGTCTGCGCTATGGCAGATGGTCCAGGTAGCAGGCTCCGCCGGTTGTCTGTAACGGCGGGGTGGGTGGGACCAGCCATGGCGGGTTGCTAAAGTCGAAGAACTCGGTCATATCCATCTGAGCGGCATCGCGAGCCGTAAAGCTCGGCAAACCAAACCGCGTTTCAATGAACTTCAGGATGGCGGTATAGTCCGCAACTGTATGCGAGACGTAGTTCTTTTTGGTAAAGGGTGAAACCACCAGGAGCGGCACGCGATACCCGGTGTAGGTGAAATCGCAGGTCGGTCCGGTAACCTTGGTGCAGATATCTCCCGGCAGCAGATCACTGGGAGGGATTCCATCCGGGCTGACAGTCGGCTGCGGGGCCACGTGGTCGTAGAACCCTCCAAATTCGTCGTAAGTCAAAATGAAGACCGAGTCCTGCCACGAGGGGCTGCTCATCAAGCCATTGATGAGAGTGGAAACATACTGCGCGCCTGCCTGGATGTGAGGGGGCGAGTTGGTGTCGAAATCCGCCGGATGCTCATCCAGCGCCACCTCCGATGCCGGTTCGATCATTGCCACCTGCGGCAGAGTGCCATTTTGAGCATCGGTGTAGTACTGCGAGATCGGCAGGATGTTCTGCGGATAGGTCTTCAAGATGGTATCGCCGTAGGTGAAATTCTGAACGTAACTTTGCTTGTAAAGCGATGCCGGATCCGTTAACCCATCAGGCCCGGGATGGATGTAGATCTTCCAACTGATGCCGCTCTGCTGCAGAATCTGGAAAATGATCGGATCGCTGAGTTGAGGACTTCCTGAAGTGTTGATCGGGTAAGCGTGTCCGTGCGAGGTTCCGGCCAGCAAATACATGCGATTGAGCGCTGTCCGCGACATCACCGGTGAGAACCACCGGTCGGAGGTCGCAAATTGTGTGGCCATGTAGTAGTAGTAATTCAGATCGTTTCCATCGTAATAGCCCATGGCCCGCACACCGTCTCCATCGTAGAAGCCGTTATTGCGGCCATCGTGCGCCGCCGCCCAGAGGTATCCATCCAGGGTTGCAGTCGGAGAAACCGGATTCGTGAGGTTCCAGGCTACGTGTGATTCGTTCCAGGAAGGGCTGGGGTTCTCCAGGCACATGGTCAACAGGTGATAGGACGCGACCTGCGGGCTCGCGGAATCGATGGTGCAATCGGCCGGCTCAGGAAAGGCAGGATCGCACCCAGGATTTGTGGGAGGAGGCCCGGACGGCGAACTGATGGGAAATTGTGGCAATCCATCGAATGCCTGATCCGGATATCCGTTGTCTTCCCAGTACTGGCGGAGCGCGCCGAAGTAGTGATCGAAGCTGCGATTCTCCTGCGCCATGAAAATGATGTGATTGATGGATTGCAGACTGAACGCCTCGAAGGTAGCCGTCACCGAACTTGCGGCATTCAAGGTGACGCTGCAGGCGCCGGTGCCCGAGCAGGCGCCGCTCCAGGCCAGGAAGCGGGAGCCTGTGCTGGGCGAGGCCGTAAGTTGCACGACGGTGCCGCCGGCAAAACTGGCGCTGCAGGTCAGACCGCAGGTGATACCGGATGGAGAACTGGTCACAGTCCCGCTTCCCGTACCGGCCAACGTGACGGTCAAGGCCACTCCTGCACTCGAAAAAGTAGCCGTGACGGAACTCGCTGCATTGACGGTTACCGTGCAGGTGGCGGTCCCGGAGCAGGCTCCTGACCATCCCGCAAAAGCCGAACCCACGGCCGGCGTGGCGGACAATTGCACCACCGTCCCGACCGCGAAATCCGCAGTGCATCCGGATCCGCAGTTAATTCCGGCGGGAGTGCTGGATACGGTTCCCGAACCGTTTCCGGCCAGAGAAACGGTCAGGGGAAAGGTTTGACTGGATAGATTGAAGGTTGCGGTGACGGACTCACTCGCGTTGGCCCCCATGGTGACAGTGCAGGCGCCGGTACCGGAACAAGCTCCTCCCCAGCCGCCAAATACCGATCCCGCGGCCGGGGTCGCAGTGAGCTTTACCGAAGTTCCTGCTGCGAAATCAGAGCTGCAGGTGCTGCCACAATTGATTCCGGATGGCGTACTGGAAACCGTTCCGGCTCCAGAGCCGGCCAGGGTCACCGCAAGGGAAAGGTTTTGCGGGTTTTGATTTCCTGAGTTAGGGTTGCTTCCACCGCCGCAACCGACCAAAGCGAGAACAAGGGGCAGAACACACGCCGCTGGCGCAAACAGCCTGTATTCGAAATTCATAGGAAACCCGCATAAAAACCAGTGTTCCTCAGATGACCCGGTGGCCTGAGCTGTTGGCCAGAGTGCCCGCTGAACAACGATTTTGGTGGGACGGAGGGGTTTCACCGCAAACTTTTGCGGTGTCGGGCGTCAGTTTCGGAGAGCCAGCATGCGGCGGATGGATAGCGCCGTTTGGCGGATTTCGTCGGCATCGGAGGCATCCGGGGACATTTTCAAGTACTCCTCCAGATCCTCGGCGGCAGCCCGGGTTTGACCCAAGCTGTAGCGCATCAAAGCCCGCTGCTTCACGTCTTCCGGAGAGCGCGGATAGAGCACCAGGACCAGGTCAGCGATGGGCAAGGCTTTGCGAAAATTTCGCGCCGACAAATAGATGGACTTCAGATTGTTGAGGATACGAGTCAGCATCTGACGCCGGCTGACCGCAAACAGAAACTCGGGCCGCAGGGTCATTTGCCCGGAGTAGATTTCGTCGAGGCGGCGCTGGCAGTCCTGTTGACTCAGGATGTCGCCCCCGTTGAAACAGTCAATCAGCGTCTCTCGTCCATCGATGTCGTAGTGTTTCAGCAGAAAATGACCCGGCATGCCGACACCGAACAGCGGAAATCCCAACCGGCGCCCGACCTCCATGTAAATGAGCGCCAGGGTGATGGGAATCCCCAGTCCACGATCCAGAACATCGTTTAGATAGGAATTGCGGGGATCGTAATACTGCTCGCGATTTCCGCGCAGCCCCGCCTCCTGGAACACGGCCTGATTGAGAGCTGCAATCGTCTCGGAAACGTCTCCCGGCTCCGAAATCAGGCGAGACGCGCGCTTGGCGAAACCCTGAATTTGTTCGACGTAATACGAGATATCGAGGTCAGGATTCTCGGTGCGAGCGATGGTAAGGGCGGCGCGCGCCAGGTCGATGTTCTCGTCTTCGACGGCAGGCCCGGCCAGGGCGGCAAAGGCATCCACAACTGCGAGATTGTTGTTCTCGCCCATGCCACGATGCTAGCAGAAACAGGAGCTGCAGGTGTGAGTTGTGCGCCGGCAGAAGATTACTTTCGAAACAGGTTCTTCGCGATAAACAGAACGTTAGCGGGCCGCTCGGCTAACCGCCTCATGAGGTACGGATACCACTCGGTTCCGAACGGAATATAAACGCGGCATTTCCAGCCCTCGCGGACCAATTGTTGCTGCAGGTCGCGGCGAATGCCGTAGAGCATCTGGAATTCAAAGTGATCACGCGGAATATTTTCCCGTGTGGCAAAGGCCTGGACCTCGCGGATAATCCGCTCATCGTGCGTTGCCAGGCCGTGGTAAGCGTCGCTTTTCAGCAGGATCTTTGCCAGCTTGAGGTAGTTCTCGTCCACCTCGTTCTTCTTCTGGAATGCGATCTCAGGCGGCTCTTTGTAAGCTCCTTTGCAAAGTCGTATGCGGATGCCTTCCGACAGGAGTTTACTGATGTCGCTTTCCGAGCGCCGCATGTAGGACTGAATGACCGCTCCGACACAACCGTGATGGCCCGGCATGCGGTGTAATTCATGCACGAAGTCGAGGGTGCGTTGGGTGTAGGGCGAGCCTTCCATGTCCACGCGCACGAAATTGGGTGGAGTCATCCCGGCGGCTTTCCGGACCAGGCAAGTGACCTGATCGGTAGCCAACTTCTCGTCCACATCCAGCCCCATGTGGGTCAATTTCAGGCTGATATTGGCACTGAGTTTTCTGGCTGCGATTTCGTCGAGTAGCTGGTGGTAGAGTTGCGCGCTGGCCCGCGCTTCCTCGGCATTAGTCACATTCTCGCCGAGGTTATCGATCGAAACCGTGAGTCCCGCCTGATTGACTGCCTGGGTAGCGCGCAGCACATCTTCGACCTGAGTTCCGGCCACAAAGCGGCCGGAGAAGCGCTGTCCGATTGCCGACCTTTCAGCTATGCCTCGCAACGAGCGGCTTTCGGATAGGGAAATAAAGAGCGCTCTCAGCACGGGCGCCCCGGATGGATCTGTCTATAAGTGCGTCGCAAGTCCATGAAGGTAACAGAAATTTGTATCACAACCAGGGAGGTTCTAAGCCGTGACCGCAGTCACACGGCAGAGTGAAATCAGACCTCCCGGTCAATTACCTCATCTCCTACGGCAGAAACATTTCATCCACGTAGCACCAGCGCCAGTTCTCCCCCGGCTCGAACGACCTCATGATCGGATGTTTGGTCTGTTGGAAGTGCCTGGTAGCGTGCTTATTTTTTGAGGAGTCGCAGCAGCCTACGTGGCCGCAACTCAGGCACTCGCGCAGATGAACCCAGCGGTCTCCCATCTCCAGACATTCCTTGCAGCCCTTCCCGCTCGGAGTCACGGAACGGATTTCCTTCATGTGTGTGCAGGCGCCTTGAGCCATTGATGCCTCCAAGTTTCAGCGTTGAGCAACCGGAATTTCGTTTTGCGTTCCCATGGTTAGGGCATCGCGAGTCGCGGTGTCGAGCGTAGCCGCCTGGAACCAGTTCGGGTATAGCGTGGCCGGACGAGTAAGTGAATCGAGGTCCGCAATGTCCTCCGGAAGGAGTTTCACATTCAGCGCACCAAGATTGTCTTCCAACTGCGGCATCTTGCTCGCGCCGAGCAGAATGCTGGTGACATAATTCTTGTCGAGCAGCCATGCAAGCGCCACTTGCGCCACCGTAACTCCATGCCGAGCAGCCACCAGCTTCATGCGATCGATCAGGTCATATCCCCGTTCGCGATCGATGGGGATGAACTCGAACGTAGCAAGTCTTCCCTTTCCGCCAGTGGGATCCAGGCGGGTGTAGCGGCCACTCAGAAAGCCTCCGGCAAGCGGACTCCATACCACGATACCAATGCCGGCATCGGTACAGAACGGGACGATCTCGTGTTCGATGTCGCGTCCCACCAGCGAGTAATACATCTGCGCGGCGCAGAAGGGCGCGTAGCCTTGTTGTTTCTGGATGCCAACAACCTTTGAGGCCTGCCACGCGCTCAGATTCGAATAGCCGATATATCGAACCAGTCCTCTCTGCACAAGATTTTCCAAGGCTCGAGCGGTTTCTTCGAACGGGGTATAGGGATCCCACTTGTGGATCGAAAGCAGGTCAATGTAGTCGGTGCGTAGACGGCGCAAGCTGGCTTCGGCCGCGGAAAGAATGTGTCCAAGCGAAGCTCCGGCGTGGGTGAGGGCGGGGCTGGATCGAAAGCCAACCTTAGTGGAGATGATGACGTCCTTGCGCCGCGGTCCGAGGGCCTTGGCCAGCATCTCCTCCGACTGCCCCCCGGCATACATATCCGCGGTATCGAAGAAATTGATGCCGGCATCCAACGAGCGCAGCACGATGCGGTCGGCTTCGCTCTGACCCGTTTTCCAGACGCCTGCAATGTCGGAATCGGTTGCCGAGCCGAAAGTCATGACGCCCAGCGCCAGGCGGGAAACGACGAGCCCAGTGTTGCCCAATCGTGCGTATTGCATGGCAGTTCTCCAGCGATCCATCGCTTTCGACGCTCACCGTCGTGCCCGGGATGCAAAAATTGACCCATAAACCGACCTTGGCCGCCACAGGCATCCTCATCTTGGCGCCTTGCGTCCGAATGCCGTGTCCTCGAACTCCTCAAGGAGGGTCGTTTTAGTTGCGGTATTCGCGAACCTTGTGATCGCGGTCTGCAAGTTCATCGCGGCATTTGCCAGCGGGAGTTCCGCGATGCTTGCGGAAGCGTTCCATTCGACCGCGGATACTGGTAATGAAATTCTGCTCTGGGTAGGGATCAAGCGCAGTGAGCGCGCGCCTGACTCGCTGCATCCGTTCGGGCACGGCAAGGTCTTGTATTTCTGGTCGCTCATCGTTGCCGTCTTTATCTTCGGCGTTGGCGGAACCTTAGGCTTTTACCAGGGGCTGTCGCGAGTTCTGAAGCCAGAGCGACTGAACGACACGGTCTGGAATTACGTGGTCCTGGCAATCGCCTTCGTCCTGGACTTCTACTCGTGGAGGGTGTCGAGTCGAGAGTTGTTTGCCCGGCGCAAGCCAAACGAATCAATATGGAATTTGATCCGCCGCAGTAAAGATCCCACCGTCTTCACAGTCTTCCTAGAAGACGCGGCGGGAATGCTGGGCAGCGTTATCGCATTCCTCGGAATCCTGCTGGCCCACTGGCTGCACAATCCCTACTTCGACGCGGCCTCTTCCATGCTGATTGGCGTACTGGTGGGAGGCTTGGGACTGTTTCTGGCGAGAGAAAGCGGCGCACTGTTGGTGGGCGAAAGCGCCAGCCCCGGGAAGATCGACAAAATACGGCGCATCCTTCAATTGCATCCCATGGTGGAGCAAGTCGGCGACATTCTGACCATGCAGCTTTCCCCAGACCAGGTGCTGGTTGCCGCGGCGATCAAATTTCGCGGGGAATACGCGGTCCAGGATCTCGAAACCGCCATTGACCGCCTGGAGCGGCAGATTCAACAAGAAGAGCCGACTGTGAAACGAATCTTCATAGAGGCCGAATCGCTAAGGACCCGCGGCGAGGGCCGCGAGCACGCGGCTTAGCGACCCTCTTCTTCCAGGAATTTTTCCGCCTCGAGCGCAGCCATGCAACCGGAACCGGCCGCGGTGATCGCCTGGCGGTATCGGCGATCCTGTACATCACCCGAAGCGAATACTCCCGGCACACGCGTGAAGACGTAGTCGGTGGTCTTCAGATATCCGTCCTGGTCAGTTTCGAGCTGGCCTTCGAACATCTTGGCGTTCGGGATGTGGCCAATCCCGAGAAAAAGCGCGCTGGTCGGAAAATCCCAGCTTTGGCCGCTCGTCACATCGCGCAGCTTGAGCCCGGTGACTTCCTTCTTGTGAATGTCGTAGACATCCTCGACCACGGTATTGGTCAGGAATTGTATTTTTGGGTTCTGCTGCGCACGATCAAGCATGATTTTCGATGCCCGGAATTGGTCGCGGCGGTGAATCACAGTAACCTTGCTGGCAAAGCGGGTCAGGAAAATCGCCTCTTCCATGGCCGAATCGCCGCCCCCAATTACGCTGATTTCCTTGCCGGAGAAGAAAAATCCATCGCAGGTGGCGCAGGAGGAGACTCCGTGTCCAATCAGCGCCTGTTCATGAGGTAGACCCAACCAGCGCGCGGATGCGCCGCTGGCGATGATTAGGGTTCGGGTCTGGATGGTTTCTTTGCCGACCTGCAACGTGAACGGGCGCCGGCTGAGATCAACCTTGGTCACGTGCCCAAGCTGATATTCGGCGCCGAAACGAGAAGCCTGCTTGCGCATGTTCTCGATCAGCTCGGGACCCTGGATGCCCTCGGGAAATCCGGGAAAATTCTCGACCAATGTGGTGAGGGAGAGTTGGCCTCCCGGTTCGTGTCCTTCGATCACGAGCGGTTTCAAATTCGCCCGCGCGGTATAAAGGGCTGCGGTGTGGCCGGAGCAGCCCGATCCCATTACCACTACATTTCGTACGTTTTCCATGGTTTGGAACTTAGTTTAGATTGCGAGTCTTGGATTTGGTTGCAGACACCTGTTTTGGCGCATCACTTGGGCTTTATCACAGACTTGGCGGTTCCCTTTGCTGGCGCGCGTCCTGCGCCGCCAACTCGCGCCAGTTCCTCCGGAATGGTACGTTGTGCGTGCAGCAGCCGGCGATAGTCGCTTACGATCGAAGACGCGGCCTGGAACAGGCTTTCGTACGCGCTTTGATCCGGGGCCGGGCCCGCAGCCGATGCCTGGCAACGTGCCAGAACTACTGAAGACTTGCCGAAGCGTTCCAGCTTGATGCGGCTGGCGGGCGTGTCGCTGCCCAGCATCGCCGCCGCCGAGGTCACCGCGGAGACACTGTCTTCGAGAGAAATCTGCATAACGTCCTTGGGATCGCGCACGCGGAAAACCAGCGTTTCAATCATCATCCTGGGGTCGGTCGAGAACGAGTATTGCACCGTGGAGAACATCGACTGGGCCGTGAACTCCCGTCGCATTCTGACCCACGTGGCAGACTCGCCGCTCGAGGCCATTTGCGCTCCCGGGGCAGCCTGGAGAAATTCCGGACTCTGTTCCAACGTAGTTCGTCCGCGGGCAATCTCAAAATCCGCGCCGAACGAGGGCGACCTGGGAATCCTGGCCAGCGCCGTGGCAATCTCCTGCTTCTCTTCCTCGGGCGGAGTGCAGACATTGAGCATGTTTACCTTGACCTGCGGCTTGGACTCCTGCTGTCCGGCTGCCGTCAGACAAACTGCGAGGCACGCAATCACGCGAAGAAGGTTTCGTAGCACGAGGGGATTTTAACAGGTGCCACTCCGCCGAGCCTTGCTGCGCCCGACAGGTATCACGCCAGCAACCGGATTAAAATCGAAGCATGGCCAATCTCACACTTGTCTACGGAATGAGACTTCTGCCCTCCGACGAGGTGGAAGAAGTCGGAGACGCAACCCTGAAGCTGAAGAATGGACGCGAAGCGCACGTTACCATGCATGTGCTGGAAGGCAGCAGGGAGCAGATCGAGAAGCAGCTGAAGACCAGTTTGGACGCTTTTTTCGACTTCTACCCGGAGATCTGACGGGGGCGCCATCCTCCGGGAAGCTCCAAGCCGCCGGGGTGCGATCTATAATCCTCTAGATCGATGCAGCGCTTCTATCTCAAGCTCCGTTCCTGGCTGGTTCGCCTTCATTTGTTGCCCCAGAGCAAGCTGGCGAGGGTGGCGGCTTTCTTCCTCGTTCTCGACCTCGGAGCCTTTCTGCTGGAAAAAACCCTGCGAATCTGGTTGCCTTCGGCAAGCGATACCCTGGGCGGCTGGGGCAGGTTCTTCAGCATTGTCACCATCCTCCTCTTTTGTGTTCTGGCCTACCGCTGGCTCAAGGCAAGAGTGCTCTGGCGATTGCGCAACCGCCTGATCGTCACCTACGTATTCATCGGCGTCACTCCCGTCGTTCTGCTGATCGCATTGGCGCTGGGTTCGTTGTATTTGTTCGCCGGACAGTTCGCCACCTTCATTGTCACCTCTGAGATCAAGTCCGAATTGGAAAGCCTTCAGGCGGCAAATTCTGCGATTGGTCACGAGTTGGCTGCCAGATTCAAGAGTGGCACGTCTTCGGAATCGGCGGCCCTGGAAGGGCTGCGCAGCGCGAACCAGTCCTGGGCAAACCGGCAGGTTTACGCCTGGCTGAACGGGAAGCTGATCTTGAGCAGTGCTCCGGCGGGAAGCACTCTGAAGGTGCCAGCCCTGCCCGGGTATTTGAAGGACTCGCTGCAGGGCATCACGCGGGACAATGCCGAGCTGTCACTCCGGGCCGTCGAGCAGATTCCAGTGGCGGGCGGCACCCTGGTGGTCTTATCGAGCGAGCCCTTGGACCAGCGCTTCCTGCAAAATCTGGCGGCGAACCTCGGCGAGGTCACACTCTACTCAGGCCTGAGACTCAGTAAAGTGGACCGCTCGCAGCGTGACAACATAAACATCACGATTGACAAGGCTGCGCCAAGCAAGGAGGGCCATAGCTCCATCAGTATCCGCAAGCCTGACGGAGAATACGTTCTCGATACCGGCCGGGCCGGCCCGGTGCCGATTTACACCGCGGGTTCGGTCCCGCCAAAGGTACGTTCCCTGGATCGCCAGGTCACGTTCCCAACGACCTTAGGTGTCATGAACTGGGAGAGTGGGGACACTTCGCAGCCCGTCGGCATCAGCGTGCAGACGCGGATGTCGAAACTGTATGACCGGCTGTTCGATTCCCTGGGAGATTTTGCTCCTACCGTGGAAGTTGTGTTGGTGGTGGTTGCGGGAATCTTCGGTTTGATCGAACTGACCGCGCTGTTCATTGGCACGCGGCTGACCCGCACCATCACCAAGGCTGTTGCGCATTTGTACGATGCGACCAAGCACATCAACCGCGGAGATTTTCGTCACCGCATACCTATCAACTCATCGGATCAGCTGGCCACCCTGGCGAATTCGTTCAATTCCATGACTGCTTCGCTGGAACAATTGATCGAGGAGCAGAAAGAAAAACAGCGCCTGGAAAACGAACTGGTCATCGCGCAGGAAGTCCAGGCACAGCTTTTTCCCCGACAGATCACGCAGCTTGCGTCGCTTGAAGTGCATGGGTTCTGCCGTCCTGCGCGCACGGTGAGCGGCGACTACTACGATTTCCTGACGATCAACTCGGACAAAATGCTGCTGGCGGTGGGTGACATTAGCGGCAAAGGAATTTCGGCTGCGCTGCTCATGGCGACGATTCACTCCGCCGTGCGCGCTTACAGTCTGGAAGAAACCTCGGTGATGAACGAGGTGGCAGTGGTGGGCGCGTCTTCCAGCAGCCATCTCATGCTGGCGTCAAGGTTCTCCGGATCGGACGATTCTCCCTCCACGCTGCTGGCGCTGTTGAATCACCAATTGTATGAGAGCACTCCCACCGAAAAGTATGCGACTTTGTTTCTCGGAATCTACGATGGCGTCTCGCGCCGGCTCACCTACAGCAACGGTGGCCACCTGCCTCCCATCGTGATGAGCCAGGATGGTTCCATACGCAGGCTGGACTGCGGAGGGACGGTCGTCGGCCTGTTCGACCGGGTGTCCTATGAACAGAGTTCGGTGCAGTTGAAAGAAGGGGAGATCTTCGTTGCCTATAGCGATGGCGTTACCGAACCTGAGAACGATTTCGGCGAATTCGGGGAAGCGCGGCTCATCGATTTGCTGCGCGAAAACCGCGATCTCCCACTGGATCGCCTGAGCGAGATCATCACCGCAGCGGTGGACGACTGGATTGGCGCCAACGAACAGCCGGACGATGTGACGCTGGTGCTGGCCAGAGCACGATAGCTCCATCTCTTTTCAATCAAGGAAAAGGAACGAGGCAGCCGCTCAACAGTAGCGAGACGGGTCCTCTGCTCAAAACCCGTAGCACATCCGGATCAGCTGCCTCGGAGCTCCGCGCACCCGCAAAAAGCAGGCACGCCCAGCGCGGAGCAAACTTGTCAAACCAACAGGGTGATAAGGAACAGGGTGATTAGGGATTTCGAGAAGAGAAGGCTAGCAATTCAAGGTGCACAACAAGGAGAGACGAGTGGTAACGTCAGCAACTGGAGGATAACTGTCATCTTGAGCCCTGACTTCAAAGAACGGAAGCGGAACCGGCAGGGAGGTTGGAACCACCATGCTGTCCTGCATGGCCCCAGGAGCCAGACGTGCTTTCATTACGACGGGGGACGTCCCGCCATGAAAAGTGAAATCCGGCAGCTCCACCTGCGGCAGGACCAAGATCGCCGCAAACAGCACCAGTTCGAAGATGAGGAGTATCCACCGCCACCGGCTCATATACGTCCCACTGGGGTGAAAACTTAATGCTTTCTTCCCTGCCTGTCAATACTGGACTTTTGACTCCTCAGCCGTTCACCAGCACAAATTTTCCAGAGCCTTTGAGCGCTTCCTGATAAGCCTGAACTCCGGCTGACAAGAGGCGAGTGTTCAGCTCTCGCGGCTTCAGCCACTCCAGCTCAAAAGGCCGGATCGCCTCCTGCAGAATGCTCCCCGAATCCCGGGCGGAGAGGTTCAAGGTATTGAGTCCGATGAGGTGCAGATCGTTCCGATAGAAGTTCAGCAGGTCGAGTCTTGTTTGGGTATCACTTTGCACTGTGATTACGACCAGCCGCCCGCCCCGGGCCATCGAGTGCAGCGCAGCCTGAAACATGGGACCGCCAACCGTGTCCAGCGCGACATTCACCCCCTGGCCGGCGGCGCTTTTCAATTCTTCGCTGAAAGTGGGCGAATCCGAACGCAGCATCACGTCAGCTCCAAATTTGTTCCCGGATTTGCGGTCCACGCCAATCACTCGGGCGCCCGCCCAGGCGCCGAGCTGGACCGCAGCACTTCCTACCGCGCCATTGGCTCCCATTACCAGCAGAGTCTCGCCCTTCTTCAACGCAGCGCGATCGAGGACCGCGGCCCATGCGGTGATGACTCCAAGAGCGCTGGCGGCCGCCTGCTCGAACGTCAGGTTTTTCGGCTTTGGCAGCACTGCTGCCTCCGGCACAACCACATATTCAGCGTGCGATCCGTCGCGAGTGAATCCAAGCTCGCCTCCGCCACAGCCCCATACTTCCTGGTTTATGCAATTCTCGGGTCCCTGCTCGACAACACCGGCAAAGTCTCGTCCAGGAATGCGCGGCAGGGTAGTGGATGAACGCATCAAGCCCTGCACATTTTTTACATCGCTCGGATTAATCGACGCTGCGAGAACCTTGACCAAAACTTCACCCGGACCCGGCTGCGGCTTGCCGACCTCCTCGATATTCAGGTTCTCCAAACCAAACTGCCGGAAGCGCAAAGCTTTCATTGAAATACCTCTCGCAATCTAGAGATGCAAATGCGGCGGACGCGGATGTGAAAGTGAGATCAGGCGTTCAACTTCCGCAGCGCACAGCCTCGTGTGAGCCGCCTCACCAGCACGAGTGGTTAGAGTCACTGCCGCGGCCCGCAAAAAGACGTTTAATTCATGCTGGTTGGAGTGCCCGGAAGATTATCCAAGGGCCGTCACACGCGGAAGCCGGTCATGACAAAAGAAGAAACTCTGCAGTGCCCACTCTGCCACGGACGCTCACATGTCACCCTGTCCGATCTGCGCGAGTTCGCGAACGGCGCCGCCCTGCAGCAATCTGTGGAGAAACTCGCCGCCTCTGCTTCAGAAGTACTTCAGCCCGCATCCGTGACAACGGACAACAACGGTCGTCGTGATTTTCAAAAAGAGGTCCATAGCTGGAACCCCGAACTCCCGATCTGGCGCAGAAGCCCGAAGGAGTGACCCGGTTATGACCTGCGCTTAAAGGCTGCCACCATGCCGCAAGTTGATATGCAGAAAGTGGAACCGCTGCTCGAGGCATTCGAAGATCGTCAAAGCAATCTCATTCCCGTGCTTCAGGAAGTCCAGGAAACCTATCGCTATCTGCCACAGGAAGTATTGCGGCGGATATCGCAGAAGCTGCGCGTGCCCCTGACCGAGGTTTACCAGGTGGCAACTTTCTACCGCTGCTTCAGCCTGGTGCCTCGAGGCCGGCATGTCATTCAGGTCTGCCTGGGAACGGCGTGTCACGTACGCGGAGCCCCACGTGTGCTGGACCGGATCCTGCGAGATCTGAAGATGGCTGCTCCCGGAACCAGTTCCGACCTGCAGTTCACCGTCGAGACCGTGCGCTGCATCGGATGCTGCGGGCTGGCCCCGGTCGCTCGGGTGGATAACAGCAACACTCATCCCCACCTGACCCAGGCCAGGGTTGGAGGTCTGCTGAAGAAATATGCCGGCAAAGATGAGCAAACGGCCGTGAAGGCGGACGAGGCAAGCCATGCAAAAGCTTAAGTCGCACCACGAACTCAAAGAAATGCGGCTGTGCCTGGAAGCTTCGGAAACAACGCGACCCTGCATCTCGGTCTGCGCGGGCAGCGGATGTAAAGCATCGGGCGCTGACAACGTTCTCGCTTCCCTGCATAAAGAATTAGAAAAGCGCGGGCTCAGCGGCAGCATTGACGTAAAAAGCACAGGTTGTCACGGGTTTTGTGAAAAAGGGCCGGTGATGATCGTGTGGCCGGAAAAGGTCTTCTACAACGGCGTGAGCCAGAGTGACGCGAAAGATATCGTGAATAGCGTCACCAACGGCCACCAACCCGTACCGGTAGAAAAACTCCTTTACAAGGATCCGCGGACCGGCAAACGCATCGTGCACGAAGATGAAGTGCCCTTCTATGCGATGCAGACCCGCATCCTGTTCGGGAACAACGGCAAGCTGGACCCGAAAGATATCCGCGACTACATCAAGGTCGGGGGCTACACCGCGCTCTCCCACGTGCTGACGGATTTCACGCGGGAACAGGTGGTTGACGCGGTGAAACGCTCAGGCCTGCGCGGGCGGGGCGGCGCCGGTTTCCCGACCGGCGTGAAATGGGAAGCTCTGCGCAAGAGCGTAACCAAGCCGCGCTACATCATCTGCAATGCCGACGAAGGCGATCCCGGCGCGTTCATGGATCGCAGCTTGCTCGAAGGCAATCCGCACAGCGTCATCGAGGGAATCATCATCGGGGGATACGCGCTGGAAGCCGAAGAAGCGTACGTCTATGTGCGCGCCGAATACCCGCTGGCGGTCGAGCACCTCACGGTCGCCATCGAGCAGGCGGAAAGGGCCGGGTTGCTGGGCGACAACATTCTGGGTTCCGGCCACAAGTTCCGCATTCATGTGGTCCAGGGAGCAGGCGCGTTCGTCTGTGGCGAAGAGACCGCCCTGATCGCGTCGATCGAAGGCAGAGTTGGGGAACCTCATCCTCGTCCTCCGTATCCGGTTCAGAAAGGCCTTTGGGGCAAGCCCACGGTCATCAACAATGTGAAGACCTGGGCCAGCGTTCCGGTGATCATCAATCGCGGCGCGGACTGGTACGCCAACATTGGCACCGACCGCAGCAAGGGCACCATGGTGTTCTCGCTGGTCGGCAAGATCAACAACACCGGACTGGTCGAAGTCCCCATGGGTATCACGCTGCGCGAAATGATTTATGACATCGGCGGCGGCATTCCCAAAGACAAGAAGTTGAAAGCCATCCAGATCGGCGGGCCGTCGGGCGGATGCATTCCCGCCAACATGATTGACCTGCCCATTGACTACGAGGCGCTGACTACGGCGGGCTCGATGATGGGTTCCGGCGGCATGGTGGTGATGGATGAAGACACCTGCATGGTAGACGTTGCCCGCTACTTCATGGAGTTCCTGGAAGAAGAGTCGTGCGGAAAATGTTTCCCATGCCGCGAGGGCACGCAGCAACTGAAGGCAATTCTCAACCGCATTTCGCAGGGCAAGGGCGAAGAGTCCGATCTTGAACTGCTCGAGGATTGCGGCTGGATGGTCAAGAACGCTTCCCTGTGCGGACTGGGCCAGACTGCGCCGAACCCGGTGCTGTCAACCTTGCGCTATTTCAAGGACGAGTACATCGCACACATTCGCGAGAAACGCTGTCCGGCCAAGGTCTGCCGCGAACTGATCGTTTACGAAATTGACGAGATGATTTGCGACGGCTGCCACGCCTGCGTGCGAGTGTGCGCCTCGGAAGCGATCCTGGGCGACAAAGATAAGGTCCACGAAATTGACTCGGCCAAGTGCATCAAATGCGGCGCTTGTATCGAGGTCTGCCAACCCAAAGCCGTGCTGGTGGAATAAAGGAGAGTGCCGTGCCAACGCTGAAAATTAACGGCATACAGGTAGAAACGGAAAAGGGCAGCACCGTGCTGGATGCGGCGCGGTTCCTGGGAATACCGATCCCCACGCTTTGTCACGACGACGGGCTCGCGCCCTATGGCGCATGCCGGCTGTGCCTGGTGGAAGTCTCCACCGGCATTGGCCCCAATGGCAAAGCGAGAAAGACTCTCCAGGCCTCGTGCTGCTTGCCCGCACAGGATGGCATGGAAGTTTGGACGCATTCCTCGCGAGTAGAGCAGGCGCGGCGATTGCTGCTTGAGATGTACGTCGCGGTCTGTCCGCAATCCAAGCGGATCCAGGACATGGCTTCGGCCATGGGGGTACGCCAATGCCGCTACGAGCGCAAGGATGAAACCTGCATCCAGTGCGGGCTTTGCGTGCGCATGTGCGAGCAGCAGATGATGGCGGGCGCGATCGGTTTTTCGGGGCGCGGCCTGAATCGCAGTGTCACTCGGCCCTTCGATAAGACCAGCGAACTCTGCCGCCAATGCGGCGCGTGCCTCTATATCTGCCCGGTATGCGAGTCGCGCTGCCAGGGCCCGCAAGCCGAGAGCACTCTGTGCAACGGCTGCCTCAATATCTCGACCGTATGTTTCCAGAGTTACGACAATGCAATGTGTTTTCTTGACCCGTGCCATGCCTGCGAGATCAGCGGACCATTCCGCACCGATGTCGAGGTGAAGCAGCGGTCGAAAGACTTTACCCACATAGTGGAGAAATAGTGGAGAAACTGCCATGACCTATACGCGCCTTAACGCCTCCGCCGCCACGCTGACCAAGAACCGCACCGAGGACGCGGTCAGCCCGTTTAGTGGAATGTGTGCAACCTGTGTCGATGGCTGTATCGGCATGTGCGAGATTGGCAAGAGTGCCTATCGCGGCGCCGAGATGATCTATCCGCAGCCATTCGGCATCATCACCACCGCGTCCCAGAAGGACTACCCGGTGGATCTGTCACACTTCACCATCCTTGGCCGCGCTGCGGGCGCCTGGGGTATTGAAGAAGATTCCAACCGGGCTCTGTTCCCTGCCGTGGATCTGGAGACCACTATCGGCGCCGACAACGGCATCAAGTACAAACTGCCGTTCACGGTCGCGGCCATGGGTTCCACCAACGTCGCGAAGAACAACTGGCCCGGCTTGGCTGTAGGCGCCGCCATTACCGGCACTGGCATCGCGATCGGCGAGAATGTTGTCGGCATGGATATGGAATCCAAGTTCGACAATGGCAAAGTGATTTCCAGCTCCGACCTGGAATGGCGCGTGCAGTGCTTCCGTGAGTGGCAGACGGATGGTTACGGCGAAGTCTTCGTCCAGGCGAACGTCGAGGACACGCTCCTGGGAGTGCAGGAATTCGCCATCAAGAAATTGGGCGTGAAGGCAGTTGAGTTGAAGTGGGGACAGGGCGCGAAAGACATCGGCGGCGAAGTCAAGATCAAGGACCTCGCAAAAGCGCAGGAACTCCATCGCCGCGGATATGTCGTGCTCCCCAATCCCACAAACCATGTCGTTATCGAAGCCTTCAAACGGGGGAGCTTCCATGAGTTCGAGCGCCACTCGCGTGTCGGTATGGTCACGAAGGATGGGTTCCTCAAGCGGGTCGAGGAACTGCGCAAAGCTGGCGCTCGTTGGATTACGTTGAAGACCGGAGCGTATCGTCCGGTGGATCTGGCTCGGGCGGTGAAATTCGCTTCCCTGGCGAAACTGGATCTGCTGACCGTCGACGCGGCGGGCGGCGGCACCGGCATGAGCCCTTGGCGCATGATGAACGAGTGGGGAATACCCGGAATCGAACTCCACTCGATGCTGCGGAATTACCTCGACGAACTGAAGCGCAAAGGGGAGTATGTTCCTCCGATCGCACTTGCGGGTGGGTTCACCTTCGAAGATCAGATCTTCAAAGGCTTCGCGCTCTGCGCTCCCTATGTCAAGATGATCGCATGGGCACGCAGCCCGCTTGCCGCCGCCATGGTGGCCAAGAATATCGGCAAGGCCATCGAAGGCAGCTCTCTACCCATCTATATCGAGCGCTTCGGAACCACGGTGGATGAAGTGTTCGTCAGCTCCACCGAACTGCGCGAGAAGTATGGCGACCGCTTCAACAAACTTCCAACCGGAGCGATCGGCTTCTATACCTACTATCAACGGGTCGCGCAGGGGTTGCGGCAACTGATGGCGGGTGCGCGGAAGTTCGGGTGCAAGTACATTGACCGCACCGACATCGCGGCCCTCACACCGGACGCGGCGCGCATTAGCGGCATTCCGCTAGTGACTGAGGTAGACAAAGAAGAAGCGGCGGAAATACTGGCTTAATTCTTTTTGAAGAATCCTGAGCCAGCCAAGGCGGGCGGATCGAACCGGGTCCCCCGCCTTCCATTTTGTCGAATGAAGCGCAGCTATGTATTGGACTGCGGGGAGCGGGACAGTTGGCCCTGCACGGAGCTCCGAAGACCGGTTTTAGCAGCCGCGGAAATATTTTGATATTACAAGTCCCCATTCCTTAAAGGGTTGTGCTTCGGCGTCACATCCGCTTGTGACCTCAATCACAGGCTTTCCGGTCACCACCTGCTACTTTCTATCACTCCCCTGGAAACCCCCACATCGTTCGACCCGAACAACCCGCAGGAGAAACCATGGAGACCTTACTCAAAAAGAACATCCGGTCCGCCCGCAGAAGTACCGTTGACTTGTCGCACTTCAGTCCGGTGAAAGAAAGCACGCCGGGAGAAGGAAGGGATCTGCCTCTGATCCTGCAACCGGCCATCGAGGATGTGGATCTTGCGGATTGGGTTCGCAGCAATCGTGCGGATCTCGAGCAGAAGCTCTACAAGCACGGCGGATTTCTATACCGAGGTTTCAATCTGCAAAGCGCGGAAGACTTCGAACGCGTGGCCAGCGCAATCTGCAACGAGCTCTACGCCGACTATGGAGATTTACCCAAAGGCGATGCGAAGTGCAAGGTTTACACATCAACCTGGTATCCGGATGACAAGGCGATTCTCTACCACCAGGAAAGCTCGCACTTCACGAGTTGGCCGCGCAAGATCAATTTCTTCTCGGTGATCGTAGCCAAGGAAGGCGGATGTTCGCCGGTGGTGGATTGCCGACTGGTGTACCGCGCTCTTGATCCAACAGTCCGCGACATGTTCGAGCAGAGAGGCCTGAAGTACATTCGCAACTTCTCGCCCGGCGTGGACGTTCCCTGGCAGACCTTCTTCCGCACTGACGATAAGGAGAAGGTGAACGAGCACTGCCGCAAAGCGGGACTCGGCTTTGAATGGACCCATGGCGGTGAATGTTTGCGCCTGGAGCAGCATTGCCGCGCGGTCGCCATTCACTATGCAACGAAGGAAAAGATATTCTTCAACCAGGTCCAATTGCACCATACCCACTGCCTCGATCCTGACACGCGCGCCTCGTTGCTCTCGCTGCTCAAACCCGAAGACCTGCCAAGACATGTGTACTTCGGGGATGGATCTGAGATCACCGAAGCCATGATGGACCACGTCGGCGAAACCTACGAGAAGCACGCGGTGCGCTTCCAATGGCAAAAAGGAGACATGGTAACGCTCGACAACATGCTGGTTGCGCACGCGCGCGATCCGTTTGTTGGGCCGCGGAAGATCCTGGTTGCGCTCGGAGACTTGATTACAGCCGAGGAACTGGACCGTCTGAATCAGGCCTGAGCGTTACCGGTGCGCGAAGCTGTAAGTGACGCCAAACGCCGAGTCTGCGTTCGCAAAGATCAGAAATGCGCGCTCGAGGCGGTGATGCCTGGTTTTGTGAAACAGGTAGGCCATAGTTCCCACAGCAGCGGCCCTGGCGGCGAAGAACGTGACTTGGCCCGCGGTACCGCTTTCGCAGAGTGCTTTGCCCATGGGGTTGAGCTCGCGCCCGCCGCGGCTCAAGTTGCGGTGTGTGATCGCGAAGTCAGCGCTTTCCAATGCAACGTGCGTTAGTACGAGCACCTGGTTCGGTTTGTCCCAAAAGCGGTGCGCTGAAGATAAGTCAGGCAGTTCCTGCGCCTGGGAAGCGCCACAGCAGAGCATCAAGAGAATCAGCAGGCGGAGAGCGCGCATGCGCCTTTCATCGGCACATGCAACAGTTTCAATCACTCTCTTTATGGCTGCAGATTACGAACGTTTCTCCTACACTGAATTTACTTCGCTTGGCGCCAGGTTACTGGGCCGGTACGGATTCACTTTCGAGGAAGCAGCGAGACGGTGCTCGTGACAGTCTGGTTCTTGTCCATTCCCCCGATGACCACCAATCCTTGTGGCAGGGCGATCAGCCCGCGATGGTCCATCGTCGGGTAAGAGTTCTTGTCGCTCACTGTCTCCCACTTGCTGGTCTTCAGGTTGAAGGCAAAAGTCATCGGCGACGGTTGCGCAGGCTTGCCGTCATACCCGACTCCGTTGAAGTTGTACGGGTTGTCGGTTCCACCGGCGAAGTAGATCTTATCGTCCTTGCCTGAACCGCCCGCCGCGATCCGGTAGCGCGCTGTGCCGGGATGGGCGGGCAGTTTGCTCCACACGATTTTGGCTGGATCTTTGTGATCGATCTTGCCCATCCAGCATTCGTCCGAGGCGATGTACTTGGGTTCACCAGAAGGGTTTTTATATGCGCCGTCCACGTAAACAATGGTGTCGTCCACTAACGCGCCAGCATGTCCAAAAACGGGAGTGCCGGGAATCGGGGTCGCCTGGAACCAGCGGTTCTTTTCTGCGTCGTACACCTGGACGTTATGGACGGCAGCGTCGTTGGACCATCCGCTGACAAGGTAGATGTAGCGGTCATTGCGTACGCCGGCGACGGAATCATCTACCCGCACCGGAATATCGTCGCCGCGCAGCCAGCGATCAGTCAGGGGTTCATAGACATTCAGATCGGGAACGGTAGTTTCCCCGCCCTGCGCGTCCACCACATAGCCACCAAACAGGAAGACGTGTTCCCGGGCGCCGACCGCCGTGGCCGCGATTCGTCCAATCGGACCGGGGACCGGACGCGCCTCGGACCACTTCCATGTATCCACGTCGAGGGAATAGACCGAGTTGGTGATCGCATTCCATGTTTTGTCCGGTCCCATGCCCATCAGCGAAAAAAGCAACAGCGCGCCTCGGGTTTTCACAGCGGCGACGGCGTTGTTCGTAACCGGCTTTGGCAGGGATTGAACTTTCGGAGGAACTGCAGCCAGCAGCAAGGCGCCGCACAGGAATAGAGCAGAAAAAAGAAAGAAGGTCTTCTTCATTCGATTGTGCATTATGGATGAACAGAGGGTATCACGACCTAAAGCCAGGTCTTCTGCCGGTAACGGCGATATTCATCTCCAAACTTGGCCTCCAGGACGGCGGCCTCTTTGCGGGCGCGCAGGATTTGGACTGGAACGAGCGCCAGCAGCATAAGGAAGAGCGCGGGCTTGTTCACAGTAAGGGCGAGCGCCAACAGCAGCAGGCCGCTGAATATATAAATGGGATTGCGAATTTTGGAGTAGATGCCATGGGTCACCAATTCATGGGCTTCGGCACGCACCGCGAACGACCGGCCCAGCTGAAATCGGGCAACGAAGAGAAGAACTGTAGCCGGGATGGCGATCAGAACTCCGGCCCAGCGCTGCAGGTTCCACTCGCCCGGGGCAAAGATAATGAACGCGAGTATGCCCGCGGCTGCCGACAATTGCAGGAGAAACACACCCTTGAATGTCAGAATTCCCATCGCAACTATTCTACGAGGCCATGCCGGACCCCGTGAATATAGTCGGTATAGGCAGGGGTGAGACCGCCTGCCCGCATGTCTGCAGCGATTTGGCCGCGGTGATAGGCGGAATGCGTGATCACATGCACCAGGATGTCATAGGGAGTGCTGCTGTAGGATTCGCCCTTGCTGTTGACGTACGACACCGCTTTGGCAAAGTCATCCTCTTTTCTAGCCTTGAGATATTCCTTCCACAGGCGCTCCATTTCCGTTAGGCGTGATTCACTTTCCCGCAATGTCCAGTCCGGCCAAACTGGAACGGACTGCGGTTTCCCCTCCAACCGGTCCCACCAAAGCCGCTCCGCAGCCGTCACATGGGCCAGCAATTTGAGGGATTTCGCAGAAAATGATTTTGCCTGGTCCATAGCGCGAAACACTTCGCGATTCGCCCACGCGTCGTAAGAGAAGAGCCGGCAAAAATGGGAAGTCAGATCCAAGCAGCCTCCATAAATTTCGCAACAATGATTCAGATGATCGCGAACCAGAGTTCGATAAAAAAAAGACCACGTTGGGCGTGGTCTTGAATGCGGAGCAATAAACAATCAGGCGGTCACGCTGAAGGGCGACGGAGACGGGTTCAGCCCAAGGGCCTGCAGATCCTTCACGATCTCCCGCTGGTCCTGGTGGAAAGCCCGGAAAGCAGCTTTCGCCCCTTCAATATCCCCCGCCTGCATATCCGTCCGGAAAGTCAGAAAATCCTGGCCCCGCTGAGCAATATCCGCGCGTATTCCGCCGACGCTCTTGTGGAAATCAAGAAGAGCGCTACGGTCTGCGAGAACTTTTTGTTCTGCTGCGAGCGCTGCCTCACGCTCCTGCTGGGCAGCCTCCAGGTTCCCTGCCTTGATGTCGTCCTTCATGGCTTGAATGTGGCCGTTGCGGCTTTTTACATCCTCGTGCGCGCCCTGCAACTTTGTTCTCGCCAGTTGCAACACGCTTTCACGAACCGTACTGCCGGATGATGGATCGATAGTCATGCACGTTCTCCGTTTCGACGTCGAGTGAAACCAACACGATTTCTCTAGACATCAACGGCAGGTTTGGGGCCTTCCTTGAACTCAGATGGGCAGGAGACCGATAGTACGCATGGACCTGTACCTTTGTGCATCGAGCAACTCATTCTTCCTCCGAGGTTTGCCTCCGCTACGGGCCTCACGTTACGATGCAGGAACGGTTCCATGCAGCGTCTTTTTCCCTTTTTCGGCCTCGAGCCAGAGCTAATTTGGCAAGGTTGCTGGGCAAAGTTTGCCCGCTCCTCAGCTTTGGCTGCGCTGTTCTTGCCGGTTTGTCTGGGACTGCTTGTAAGGGCACCGGCGCAGACTTCACCGCAGGCGCAGAGTTTGATTCAAAAAGGCCAAGCGGCGCTTGACTCCGGCAATCTGCCGCAGGCGGAGTCCCTGTTTCAGGACGCGCTCCGGGTTGCGCCAAACGATTTGGCTGCGCATCGCGGCCTGTTGCTGACCTTTCTCGAGATGGGCCGTCTCGATGAGGCCCTGGAGTTCGGCAAGAAAGCGGTGGCGCGCTGGCCGCGCGATGCGCAACTGCAACACTGGATGGGACTCGCCTATTTCAAAGCCGGCCAAAATTCGGCGGCGCTCGATGCCCTTCATGCGGCACAACGCTTGCAACCGGGACAATTTGACGTTCAATTCGATACCGCCCTGGTGCTTCTCCAGGACAATCAATTCGCTCCTGCCGCCGAACAACTTGAAGCAGCGGTGAAGCTCAAGCCTTCCGATGCGCTGGCGCACGTTTTGCTAGGAACGGCGTATCAAAACACCAACCGCACCGTACAGGCAATTGACCAGTTCAAGCTTGCGCTGCGCCAAAACCCCGACGTGCCTTTAGGCCACTATCACCTCGCCTATGCCTTGGGAAGCCTTGGCCGGACCCCGGAAGCGCTCGCCGAGTATGAAAAAGAAGCGGTGCGCACGCCTGACAATCCGCTGGTGCTCGCGCATTATGGACACTGCCTGCTGGAATCCGGCGACTGGAACTCCGCCATTCCGAAACTAAAGAGAGCGCTCGAGCTTGCACCGCAGAAGGCCGATACCGCCTATGACCTGGGCAAAGCGCTGCTGCTGGCCGACGACGCTTCGGGAGCAATCCTGTGGCTGAAACGCGCTTCCCAGTTAAATCCGAATGATCCAAGCGCCCACTATCAACTGGCGCGGGCACTGGAAAAAACCGGCAATTCTGACGAGGCCCGCGCGGAGCGGCAGAAGTTCGTCGAATTGAAGAAGGCGCAGCCTCAAACCGGGGGCATGGCCTCAGGACCCACCCAGTGAAGCCCACGCGGTGCCTCGTTCTCGCCACGCTGATCATGGCGAGCGTGTCGCTGCTCGGTCAGGCCGCAAGGACAAAGAAAGCCGCCGCTACCATCGCTCCGGCTGTGTTCACCGACGTAACCCGTGCCTCGGGAATCGACTTCCACTTGACCTGCGGCAGCCTCGATAAGCGGTACATCATGGACTCCATGTGCGGCGGCGTAGCCGTATTCGACTACGACAACGACGGATGGATGGACATCTACTTCACCAATGGTTCGACGCTCGAGGACATGCGCGCGAGCAAATGTCATTCCGGCAAACTCTACCGCAACCAGCATGACGGCACATTTATTGACGTGACCGCGAAATCCGGACTGAACCGCTGCGGATGGGGGTTCGGCGTGGCGGTGGGAGACTACGACAACGATGGCTGGGAAGACTTGTACCTCACTTATCTGAACGGCGGCGTTCTTCTTCACAACAATCGTGACGGGACCTTCACCGACGTGACCGCGCAGGCCGGGGTGGACGACGGTGGACGGTGGGGCACCAGTGCCGCCTTCGGAGACTACGATCGCGACGGCAAGCTGGACCTCTACGTCGCCAATTACGTGGACCTCGACCTGAACCACTTGCCCCCCTTCGGGGTCGGGCCGTTCTGTCAATATCGCGGCATCGCTGTCTCCTGTGGCCCGCGCGGTCTGAAGGGGTCGCGCGATCGTCTCTATCACAACAACGGCGACGGCACCTTCACCGACGTGAGCGACAAGCTCAAGGTCGATCCGGATGGTTTTTACGCTCTGGCGGTGATTTGGCTCGACTACGACAAAGACGGTTGTCCCGACATCTACGTGGCGAATGATTCCTCGCCCAGCCTGCTCTACCACAACGATTGCAAGGGCGGGTTTACGGAAGTAGGGGCCGAAGCCGGAGTCGCCTACAGCGCCGATGGCCGGGAACAAGCCGGCATGGGCATTGACTCCGAGGATTACGACAATGATGGCTGGCCAGACATCATCAAGGCCAATTTCTCGGACGACACCAATAATCTATACCGCAACGATCAGCATGGCGGGTTCAGTGATCTTGCCGGGCCCGCTGGCTTTGGGCCCATCAGCATGCCTTTCCTTGCCTTCGGAATGAAGTTTCTGGACTTTGACAACGACGGCTGGAAAGACGTCTTCGTCGCCAACGGACACGTCAACCCGCAGGTAGATCAGCATTCCTTCGGCGTGACTTACGCCGAGCACCCATTCCTTTTCCATAACACGCAGAATGGTAAGTTCTCCGAGATCAGTTCCAGCGCGGGCTCTGCACTTACCCGCCGTTACGTGGGACGAGGCGCAGCAACCGGAGATTTTCGGAACAACGGCAGGCAGGACGTTGTTATGACCGTGCTCGACGGATCGCCGGTGTTATTGAGAAACGGCGCTTCGAAATCTGGACATTGGCTGCGAATCAAGACGGTCGGCTCGATTTCGAACCGCGACGGGTTTGGGGCACGGGTGGAGGTAAAGGCAGGAGGGCTCACGCAAGAATCCGAAATCCGCGCCAACAGCAGTTTCGAGTCGGCCAGCGACCCACGCCTTCACTTTGGACTGGGTGACGCGACCACCGCGGATTCCATTCTCGTGCGCTGGCCTTCCGGCAAGACCAGCCGCCTGGGGCCAACCAAGGCTGATCAGGAACTGGTGATCCAGGAAAGTGGCGCCGCACCCGAATCTGTTCCCCAACCGCCCCCATCCGGAACGTCACACTGAGCCTTGACAGGGCTCACACCCTGCTGTGAGTCAAGGGACAATCTTCCAAAAAGTGTAGGCCAATGTTCCGGACCGTACTGTTCGTCATAGCGGCAACCCACAAGACATCTGTAAGCCGTTGAGCCGATTGGGAGATGTTTTGGCAGCGTACGTGCGCCTCGACCCCCGATTGGTGCGGGTTTCGCAGTGGGCTACGGGCTCGCATCCTGGGTTCAAATAACCGTTACACACCAGCAACACAGCTTGACAGAGAGAAATACAGGAGCGCAAAATGCTGCGCACTTCACAGCGCTTAGTGATGCCGCTTACATCACGCTGTGAGGATTGTGTCTCCTGGTCACAACTTTGCTGTCTTTGACAACTTCGCTCAATGCGAGAGGGTAGGCTAAATGAAAAAGCTGCAGTTCTGCCTCGCGTTATTTACTGTGCTGGCACTGGCTCTGTCGGCCATTGCTCAGGTCCAGAACGGCCAGTTCACGGGAACAGTCACTGACCCGTCGAATGCGGCAATTGCAAATGCCAAGGTCACAATCACCAACATCGGGACCAACCTTTCGGTCACGACTTCGACCAATCAAACCGGCAACTACACCGCTAGCCAGCTGCCGCCGGGCACCTACAAGATCACCGTAGAGGCCTCGGGCTTCAAGACGGCGGCCAATAACGACCTCACTCTGAACGCGGGCAGCACTCAGCACGCCGACTTCAAGATGCAACTCGGCCAGGCCCGCGAAGTAGTGGAAGTGACGGGCGAAGCCGCGGCCGTCAATACAGAAGATTCGAAGCTGGCAACCACCGTGTCTTCCACGCAGATCGCCAACCTGCCGCTGAACGGCCGCAACGTTTATGACCTGATCCAGTTGGCGCCAGGCGCGGTCAACGTCACAGGCGTGGACTTCGAAAACGGCCACAACGCGGTAGTCAACGGGCTTCGCGAAGACTTCAACGGCTTTCTTATTAACGGCGTTTCGAACAAAGGTCTGAGCGGCGGCAACATCAACACGCCGATTCAAGACACCGTCCAGGAATTCCAGCAGCTGCAGCTGAACATGTCAGCTCAGTACGGCAACAGCGCCGGCTCGATCAACAACCTGGTCACCAAGTCCGGAACGAACGCCTTTCATGGCAGCCTTTGGGAGTACGTGCGCAACGACATCTTCGATGCCAACCAGTACTTCCTGAACCAGCAGCCTGATCCGTTCAAGGATCCAGGCGGAACCTTGTGCGCCACGGACCACTCCAAGTGCTTCAAGCCTCCGCTGCGCTTCAACCAGTTTGGTGGAACATTCGGCGGCCCGATCATCAAGGACAAGTTGTTCTTCTTCGCGTCCTACCAGGGAGACCGGTTCAAGACGACCGGCACCCCGACAACGATTAAGATCGAATCCCCAGAGTTCCGTGCGGCGGTTGAGTCGGCATTCCCGAACTCCACGGCTGCCCTGCTCTACAAGAGTTTCCTGCCTTTGTTACCGGGAACGAATGCCGTCTCCCTGGATACATACACCGGTGGGGACTACAGCTTGTATCTCTGCCCCTTTGACGGTAGCCCGGAGGCGGCGGCTCTAGCAGCAAAATTCCAAGGCTTTCTTGGAGTGACCGGAACCGATATAACGAATGCCCCGGCTGGATGTTCATTGACACCGCAGGCAGGAGTTATCAACCGCAGCTCTCCATTCCAATTGGATAGCGTAGCGATCTTCGGTTCGCAAACTGGTTCGCTGGGTAACGGTAACCTGTTCAACGGTAATGAAGGTTCGTTCCGTTTGGACTATCAGCCTCGCACTTCGGACCGCTTCTCCGCGCAGTACAACTACTTCCGCAGCTCAGACCAGTTCGGCCCCTGCAATCCTGCCTGCACGAGGGGATTTACGAATCCGTCGCGCAATCAGTTTCCCGGCGGGCAGTTCAGCTGGGTGCATACTTTCTCGCCAACCATCCTCAATGAGTTCCGGGCCGGTTACGCGCAGAACAATACCAAGGTCGGCGCTGGTATCCCCGGTGTTCCGCAGATCGGACTTGCGGGCATCCTCGATGACGGCACCGCTGGATTCGGCTCCTACGCTGGTTATCCCCAGTTCTTCAAGGAGCACATCTACACCTACTCCGATTTGGTTTCGATCAGCCACGGAAACCACAACATCAAGATCGGGGCTGATTTCCGCCGCAACATCGAAAACAGCTTGTTCAGCGTGGCTCGTCCGTCGTATGAATTTTTCGACCCGCTGTTCTTTGCCGCAGATGCTGCTGCTGAAGAGAATGCCGGCGTAAATCCCGGCATCTGTACCGCACCCTGCACCAGCTTCAATACCACTCCGACCCCATTCCTTGCTGAAAACACTCGCCACTGGCGGAACTTCGAGGTGGGCGTTTTCTTCCAGGATGACTGGAAAGTAAGTCGCAAGTTGACTCTCAACCTCGGCCTGCGCTGGGACTTGTTCACTCGTCATAACGAGGAAGACAATCTCGCCACTACCTTTATTCCCGGGCCCGGCGACAATCTGCTGACGCAGGTTCAAACGGCCAACAATCCCGCGAATTGCCCGTCCACATTCACGGCCCAACAAATTGCGCAGATTGCGCAGTTGAAAGGCGTCTGCGGTCCGGGCGGCTTTGCTCCGGCAAGCTCGTTGGGTGCAGGCGATCACAACAACTTCGGTCCCCGCGTTGGCTTTGCCTACGATGTCTTCGGCAATGGCAAGACTGCCATTCGCGGAGGATTCGGCGTCTCGTACGAGGGCACACTGTACAATCCGCTCTCGAACTCGCGCTGGAACCTTCCCTACTACTCCTTCAACTTCGTGGACAATTTCCTCAACGGGGATGTGAACACCGTAATTTACGGGCCTACAACCTGCACTTCGTCCAGTTGTTCGCCGAGTTCCGCCGCTCCTACCTTTAGCGGTGCACCGACGAATCCCGGACAGGGTATCGGCGCTCAGGCAACCGGCAACCTCACCGGATGGGCACCCTTTAGCCCGAACCAGGCTGTGCTCACGGGTATCGTCCTTCCCGAGGGCGTTCGCGACCCGTATGTCTATAACTTCTTCTTCGGCGTTCAGCACGAACTGCCTGCGAAGTTCGTACTCGAAACCAATTATGTCGGAAACGCGGGTCACAAGCTCTTCCGCGCAGAAAACATCAACCGCCATCCAGGGTCTGTGCTGCCGACCGGTTCCGTCATCACCGATAACTTCGGCCGTACCTGGGTTGGTAACGGCGGCTTCGCCAACAATGACTACGGCAATCTGCGCAACTGGCGCAACGTGGTCAATTCGAACTACAACTCGCTCCAAATGTCGTTGCGCAAGCAGTTGAGTCATGGACTGCTGTTCAACGTCAACTACACCTACAGCCACACCATCGATGGGGGCTCGACCTGGCACAGCGGCGCGACGACAGCCAACGGTGCCGCAGCGGGAGAAGGCTATACCACGGACTTCACTCTCCCGGGCCTGGATCGCGGCAACTCGCTGTTCGACATCCGCCATCGCCTGGTGCTCAACTACGTGTATGAACTTCCGGGCAAGAACCTGCACGGCGTTTTGGGCTATGTGCTCGGCGGGTGGTCATACAACGGAGTATGGTCCTTCCAGACCGGCGCCCATTGGGAGCCGTTCCGGGGCGGCGCAGCACGGTTGCGCGAAATCTCGGATCCGACCACCGGATGTTCAGCTACGGACGTGAACACCGGGAATTGTCAGAACCTGGGTGGCGACTACAACCTAGACCACGGCCGGAACGATAGGCCGAGTTCCTCAATTGCGAACTTCAGTCCCGATCGGAACACCTTCGCAACCGGCTGGTGTCCCGGTGGCTCATTGGATCCTGCCGCCGGCGGTTGCGTCGCTTCCGGTGGCGTCCCCAGCCAGGCAGGGCTTCCTGTCTTCTCAGCTCCTTGCCTCGGTTGTGTCGGGAGCCTGGGTCGGAACACCTTCGTCGGGCCAGGAATCTGGTTCGCTGACATGACCCTGGGCAAGACTTTCAAGTTCACCGAACGCGTGAACCTGAAGTTTGAAGCCCAAGGGTTCAACGTATTCAACCGCGCGAACTTCGTGCTGGCGACAGCCGGAGGCGGCGCACACAACGATTTGCGCGACGCCAACTTCGGCAAGGCTGCTGGCACGCTGAACGCCCGCAACCTGCAACTCGGACTGAAGCTGAGCTTCTAGTCCCGGTTGTAACTTCCTCAGGGGCTTGCCGTCTAAGATGGCAAGCCCTTGTTCTTTCGGTCACCCAATGCCTTCCCTCCGCAGACTCGCCTTCGGCTCCGCTCTAATCCTCAGCCTGGTCCTTCCGTCTTCCTGGGCGCAGCAGGTAGGCAATATCGTGGGAGAGTTGCATGTCATTCGCACCGACCTCCCCGGCGTTCCTATCATGGTGAACCTGGTCTTGCGCGGTGCGGTGATCACGACCGTCTACGCCGATAACCAAGGGAAGTTCGGCTTCTATTCGCTCTCCGGCAATCCCTACCACATCGTCATCAACGATGAGCGCTTTTATCCGGTAGATCAGCAAGTCAAACTCGACCCCTCGGTGGTTTCCGTGCAGATGGTGCAGATCAGCCTGACGCCGCGGGCCGCACCTGCTCCTGCGGACACTCTCAATAAACAAAAGGGCAACAATCCCTACATCGTCGATCTGGAGCAGTACCGCCGCAAATACCCAAAGAAGGCAGTGAAGGAATTCGACAAAGGTCTGGCCGCGGATCGCGAGAACAAGCCGGACGAGGCCATCCGTCACTACGAGAAAGCCTTAGAAATCGCGCCTGATTTTTATCCTGCCCATAATAACCTGGGCTCGGCTTACCTCGCGAAGTCCGATTTCGCCGCGGCACAGAGCCAGTTTGAAACCGCGATCAAACTCAACCAAAGCGATTCGGAAGCCTATCTCAACCTTGCCAACGTGCAGTTGCAGACCAGGAACTATGAACCGGCCCTCAAGAACGCGGAAGAAGGACTGCGCCGCAATCCGAACTCGGCGTTTGGCAAATTTGTGATGGGATCCATCTTCGAACGCCTGGCAAGATTTGCCGAGGCGGAGCGCACCCTGCGCGAAGCTGTCCAGATTGACCCGACTATGAGCCGGGTGCGGCTCGAGCTAGTCAACCTGTATCTGGCGGCGAAGCGAAAGCCCGATGCCATCGCGGAGTTGCGCGACTTCATCAAGACCTTCCCTGAAGATCCGATGGCCCCCAAGGCCCGGGAAGTATTGCTGAAACTCGAGAAGTGACGGCCTACTTCGGAACAAACTTGCAGAACTTCTGCTCCAGCTTGCACGCCCGTTCGTATTCAGGGCGCGCCGCCTGGGGCTGTTTCAATTGCTGATATGCGTACGCCAAGTTGAGGTGGGCTTCGGCGAGGTTGGGATCAAGCGCGATCGCTTGCTTGTAATTGTCCAGGGCCATATTGAGCTTTCCCGTCTGGCTGTTGCAGATTCCCAGGAAATTGTAGAGTTCAGCGGACTTCAAACCGAGCTCGATCGCTTTTGCGAGGTGCGGAGCAGCCTCGCGGTATTTGCGGTCATGAAACTGGAGCATGCCAAGCTCGCGATGAAGCGGCGCGAAGTTCCCCTGGATCGCAAGCGCCGTCTCAAAATCACTGGACGCGGCGGCGCGGTCAGACTTGGTTTCGATGATTCCAAGTTCGTACCAGGCCCGGTAATTCCGCGGGTTCTGCTTGAGTGCGTTTTGCGCCCATGCGCGGGCTCCGGCATAGTCGGCGGAGAAGTACAGAGCCCGTGCGAGCCCGGTCATGGCTTCATCAAAGTCGGGATTGAGTTCGAGCGATTTCCGAAACTGCGTTGCCGCCTCGTCCCAATTCTCCTCTCTGGCAGACGCTTCGGCAAGCATGAACGGAATGATGTACATCCCGGGATCCTCGGCGGCCACTTTGCTGAGCAGTTGCTTGCCGGCGGCCACGTTGCCCCCGCGGAAGGCATCGCTCGCGCGCAAAATGGCGTTGAACTCCTCAAGCTTCGTCTTTGGATCGGCCAAGCCCGAAGCAACAGGTTCCTTCGAAGCAGGCGAATGGTAGGCGACGTATCCGAGAGCGCGCAGCTTCTGGAGAGCGTCCGGACTCAAGGTGGGATTCGATTCCGTGCTGGGAAGGGTGGGGGCGGTCCTCTGCTGAATGACACGAAGCTTCTGCCGAAGCACATCCACGGTCGCCGACTGCCGGGGCGCCAGGTTGTTCGTCTCTGCGGGATCGGCAATGACGTCGTATAGCTCAGGGGCAGGCGCATCGATGAAGTGATAACGCGCCGTCTCAAGGCCATGAAGCGGGCTCCAGCCAAAAGAGCTGTACGGATACAGCGTCTCGCTGTATGCACCAGATTCAGGGCTGCGGTCTTGCTCAGGAAGCGGAGCCGACTGAAATTGTTTCTGGATCGGGTCGGACAGGTTCGCCAGGCGAAGTAGAGTCGGCCCCACCGCCGTGGTTTCAACCGGCTCGGCGACGCGCCCGGGCTTGAGCTTGGCGGAAGCGGGCTTGACCATCAAAGGAATGCGGATCGTAGAATCGTAGATAAAGAATCCATGCTCCTTTTCGCCATGCTCTCCCAGCGATTCCCCATGGTCGCTGAGCAGGACGATGGCGGTGCGCTCGTATAGCCCTTGCCGCTTCAACCACGAAACAAGCCGTCCCAATTCGTGGTCCGCGTACGCAATTTCACCGTCATACGGGCGATCGCGGAATTCGGTTTTGTAAGGCTCCGGAGGATCGTACGGGCTGTGCGGGTCGTAGAGATGCAGCCAGAAAAAAAACTTGCGTCCCCGGTTTTTCGACAGCCATGCAATCGAGCGGTCCACGCTCTCGGTCGCCCGGCGATCTACCAGGCCAATGTCTTTTTGTCGAAACGCCTCCGCCGAAAAAGCGTCGTCGTAAGAATCAAATCCGCGTGACAATCCCCAACTGCGGTCAAGCACAAAGGCGCTGATAACGGCGCCCGTGGCGTATCCATGCTCTTTGAACGCTTGCGCCACCGTCCGAAATTGCGGAGCCAGTGGCTGCCCGGTGAAATCCCGTACCCCGTTTTGAAATGGATAGGTTCCGGTCAGGATCACGGCGTGAGAGGGCCAGGTCAGCGGAACCTGGGAAATCGCGCGCTGGTACACCACGGAGTCACGGGCCAGGGAGTCCATCACCGGGGTTCGTGCACTACCGGATCCATAGCAACCCAGGCGATCGGCGCGAACGGTGTCGATCGTGATCAGGATCAGGTTGGCTGGGGTTGTCTGGGCCTTGCGGGTGGGAGCACCGAGTGCCGGGAAAACAAGCAGCGCGCTCACCAGAATGGGAATGAGGATCTTCACAGAATGATTTACTGCGGCTGTGACTGCTGCGACTTGCGCATCTCCTGTTCAGCCTCTTCGTTCAGCCCCTTCGCCGAGAGTGCCTTCGCCAATGCGGCGTGCGTGGACGGATCCTGAGGAACCAGTTCGGACGCCTTTCGCAATTCCCGGATCGCATCGTCCAACTGCCCTTGTGCGAGGAACAACTCGCCGAGCGCCCGATGCCCCGGAGCATACGCATCGGCGATGGTGATGGATTGCAGCAACGCCGCTTTGCCTTCCTCGACCATGTTTTTCTGGAGATACAGCATACCCAGATCGTAAGCGGCGCTGAAATTGGTGGAGTCTAGCTCGAGCGTCCGCTTGAACGTGGCGATCGCGTCGTCGATCTGCCCGGTGCGCGCGTAGGACAAGCCCAGGTGAAACGCCGCCAACGCGTAATCGGGGCTGGCGGCCATCACCTTGCGAAACTCGTCCACCGCTTTCGCGAATTCACCCAGCCGGTAGTAATTCAATCCCTGCAGATAGTGGATTGGCACCGAACCGGGCTCGGTTTTCAGTGCAGTGTTGAGTTTCTCGACCGACTCAGGATAATGGCCATGCTGGCTGTCGGCGATCGCATCCGAAATCAGCTCGTATACCTCAATGCGGTCCTTCGGGTCGGGCAGGTTCTGATTTGTGGCGGTGGAACTCCCGCCACCAGAAAAGCCCGCATAGCCGAGGGACTTCAGGCGCTCCATCAGCGCCGGATCGAGGCCGGTCTTTTCCGCCAATTCTTTGCCCGCGCTGTATTGACGGATGGTGCTCGTCAACTGCGCGCGCATTTCTTCCGCGACCGCCTTCTTCTGAGTGATCAGGTTCTGCGTCTCGCCCGGGTCCTTTTGCAGGTCGTACAGCTCAGGCTTGGGTGCATTGATGAAATGATATTTTTCATTCTCAATTCCGCGCAGTTCGCTCCAGTTGAAGTGAAGCCGCGGAAGAAAAGTCTCGGCATACAGATTTCTTGGGGATTGCTCCTTGTCGTCCCGCATCAGGGCAAGCAGGCTGCGCCCCTGCACCTCCGCAGGGACAGCCACCTTGAGGCTCTGAAGCATGGTAGGCATCAAGTCCGCCAGGCTCGCACTCGCTGAAATGCTTTTGCCGCCCGCTTCTCCGGGCAGGTGAAAGATGAGCGGGACATGTAAGGTCGCGTTGTAAATAAAGAATCCGTGCGTCTTTTCGCCATGCTCTCCGAGACTCTCGCCATGATCCCCGCTCAGCACGATCACCGTGTTCTGGTAGAGACCTTTTTCTTTCAGGAAGCGGATGACGCGTCCGACCTGTCCATCCGCAAACGCGATCTCGCCATCGTAAGGCCGGTCCTTGTACTCTTCGCTGTAAGGGCTCGGTGGACGGTACGGATAGTGCGGATCGTAGAGGTGCATCCAGAAAAAGAATTTGCCTTGCGAATTCTTGGACAGCCAGTCCAGGGCCACATCGGCGACCGCATCTCCGGGACGCTCCATCTCATCCAGGTTGGATTCCTGCAGGCGGCTGAAATCGAAGTGGTCGTAGTAGAAATCGAATCCGCGATTCAGACCGAAGCGGGAGTCGAGCACTGCCGAGGCCACCACCGCTCCGGTGGCGTATCCCTGCTGCTTCAGCACTGAGGCTAGCGTAGGCTGGTCCGGGTTGAGCTTGTTGTCTCCGAAGTCATGCATGCCGCTGAGCATCGGATAAGTGCCGGTAAAGATGGTGGTGTGCGATGGCAAGGTCACCGGAACCACAGCGAAGGCGCGTTCAAAGCGAAATCCGTCGCTGGCAAGGCTGTCAATGTTCGGAGTCCGGATCTGCTTATAGCCGTAACAACCAAGATGGTCGGCACGCAGCGTGTCAATCGTGATCACGACCAGATTGCGGGCAGGAGCACCACCCGCGAACGCCGGCATCGCGCACAACAGAAAGAGTACGCACCCACGGGAAAGACGCATGAAGATGACCGATTATATCGCACCCAAACGCCTGTACTGACGCCGCTCCGAGGCGTTTGTGCTAGTCTGATTTGTCATGCGGCTATCCCGAATTTTATGCATTTTTGCGCTTGTTTCCGGGTTCGCGTTCGCCTCCACGGCACCCTCCAGGAAGGTAGGCACGAAGGCTTCTCTCCCCGACATCTACTTGATCACGATCGATACGCTGCGCGCCGATCACGTGCACTGCTACGGAAACGCCAAGGTCGAGACGCCTGCTCTGGACGCTCTCGCCGCGGACGGAATCCGCTTCAGCCAAGCCTTCACTCCGAGCCCGATTACCAACACTTCGCATACGACCATCCTAACCGGTCTGCTGCCAAGCGTGCATGGCGTAACTGATTTCGCCATCCCTCTTTCTTCCGAGCATCCAACCTGGGCTGCCCTGCTCAAGAAAAAGGGTTACCACACTGCCGCCTTCATCGGGGCTGTGATCCTCGACAGCAAGTCTCTTGCTCCTGGCCTGGACCAGGGTTTCGACTTTTATGACAATTTCCCTGAGCACGCCCAGACCAAGGAGCGCTGGGGACGGGTCGAGCGCCGCGGCATGGATGTGGTGAATGATGCCGCGAAATGGCTCACCGCTCATCCTGCGGGTCCGCATTTCGTTTGGATTCATCTTTACGATCCCCATGATCCATACGAGCCACCGGCACCGTTTTCCAAGAAATACAAAGACGATCTCTATGACGGAGAAATCGCCTACACGGACTCGGTCCTGGGGAAATTTGTCAGCTATCTGAACCAACGCCGCGGATACGAGAACTCTCTCATCATCGTCGTCGGAGATCACGGGGAGGGGCTTGGCGAGCACAACGAAGAGACACACGGAATCTTTCTTTACGACTCCACCCTGCACGTGCCCCTGATCATCAAACTACCGGGCAAGAGCAACGCCGGGAAGGTAGTGGAATCCCAGGTGAGGACCACCGATCTGCTTCCCACCGCGCTCGACCTGGTCAAGGTCCCTGCGCTGGCAAGCCTCAATGGCGAGTCGCTGAAGCCATATTTCTCGACGACCAACACACCGGGGCGAACCGCCTTTGGCGAAACGGACTACCCGCTGCGTTTTGGATGGGCTCCTTTGCGCTCGGTACGGGATAGCGGCTTCAAATTTATCCAGGCTCCCAAGCCTGAGCTTTATGACCTTCACGCGGACCCGAAAGAACTGAAGAACGGCTACGATCCTCAGAATGCCAATGTGCAAAAGATGCAGGGCATGCTGGCCGCCTTAAAGGAGAAATCCTCGTCAAGAGCCGAGGGCAGTGCGTCGGCTCAGAACTCGGAAAAGCTAAAGGCCCTCGGCTACACAACCGACAGTCCTAATTCGGAAGGCTCGAACGCATCTACATTGCCGGATCCCAAGGACAAGATCGAGCAACAGAACCTGCTGCACACAGCAATGATTGCAAGCGATGATAATCGCGTTGAAGATGCTCGCGCCGCTCTCGAAAAGGTCCTGCAGCTTGATCCCAAGCAGTCCACGGCGTTGCGCCAGATTGGTGAATTGGAGTTGAACGCAGGAGACTTTGCCAAGGCCGCCGAGCACCTGAAAGCGGCGCGCGAGGTCCGCCCAGACGATTCCACCGCAGCTTTTTATGAGGGCCAGGCCCGCGTCAACTCCGGTGACTTGCCCGGAGCCCGCGATGCCCTGGAAGCCAGCCTGAAACTTACTCCGGGACAGCTGCCTGCCCGTTTGTTACTCGGCCGCGTTTATCTCGGACTGAATGATGCGAAGGCGGCCGAGGACCAGTTCGAGGCCGCGCAGCTTCTGGATTCCAGGAGCGTTGAGGCGCAACTCGGTTCTGCGGAAGCCCAAATTGCAGAGAAAAACTTCGCCGACGCGCTTCCGGTTCTGCAGGCGCTTTCCCAACACGAGGACAAGAATCCCAAAGTTTTCGAGTTGCTGGCCCGAGCCTACAACGGTCTGGGGAAAACCGTCGAAGCGCAGCAGGCGGACGCCAAAGCAGCGGCACTCAGCAAGAAACCCTAGCGTTTGCCGCTGCCATTGGTAAGGATCTCCTCGATCTGCTGCAAATGATTCAAGTCGTGGCCCGCAAACATTTTCACGATATGAGCCACGGTTTCCTTGCCACGCTCGGCGTGCATTCCGTAGTTATCCCACAGCTCTTGCGGCAGAGCCTTCAGCATGGCCAGATTGTTCTCGCGCAATACACGAAAGACTTCGATCGACGTTCTGGGATCGCGTTTCGCATAGTCAAACGTCTTTGCCCAAACGTCCTGATCGAAGGGTTGCAGCGGCGTTCCATTGTTCCCGAGGACAGCGCGCAGCCGCCAGCCGCCGACCAGTTCGGCGTCAGCCAAGTGCGCCAGGATTTCGGCCACCGACCACCGATCCGGAGCGGGCCTCTTGGTCAGCTTCTTTCGATCCACACCTTTGGTAAGCTGCTGAAGTTTCTTCGCAGTCCCCTGCTGGATCTTGAGCGGCTCCTTACCCTGAACGTATCCGGTAATCCTTTGAATGTACTGCTGCGCCGTTTCCTGCATTGCATCCCTCCAGTGACTCACGTCTCGAGAGATTCAAGCGCCATGTGAAACGACGCAAAGAATTTCCGCCCGTCCAACAAGACGCTAGAGAGCAGTTCTTCGGCCGGACAGAAGATTGATGACCAGGATCACCAGGGCGACCACCAACAGAATGTGGATGAATCCGCCAAGCGTGTAAGAACTCACCAACCCCAGTAACCACAACACGAGCAAAATAACAAATATGGTCCACAGCATCGTGATTTCTCCTCGGACCCCGAATTTGGTGTCCGCAGACGAATATCGGAGTCAAAGCATGGTCAGTTCTGGCAGTAAAAATGTCGATACTGGGAAGCATGTACTCGGAATGGAAGATCACATTAGCTGGACGCCAGTTCATTCACGCGCCGTCAAGGGATCGCCGCGCCTTCTTCTGCTTCCTGAGCACAAACAACGGTCCATCGATGGGTTCTGGAACGCAGCGGCCTGGAGGTCAGCCTTCTGATCTCTGAGGAGTCGGGACGGCTATTCGCGTGACATGTGACCATACCGGTGCCGAAATGGCAAGCGCGAGGAACACGGCGGAGGCACCTCGCTGCAAGGGATGGCCTAGCCGGTTTTCACCGCCAGTCCCAACATACGGATTACAAGCGCATCCATCAGTCCCTCAGGCAAGATTCCCGGCAGCGTCGCGAGAAGGTTCGCATGCTTCCCCGCTCGATACCGAAGCCGCGGACGCCGGGAGGTCAATGCGTGGTGAACTGCCGTCGCAACTACTTCCGGCGGACTGCCGCCGGCCTCCTGCGCATACGCGCGCTGAGCAAATGTCTTCAGCATCTTGGCATACGGATTCGCATCGCCACCCGGCAAACTTGAAATCACCGAGTCCACGTCGCCCAAGGTCTTGTCCACTGCCGGAGTTTTGATTGCTCCCGGTTCGATTGTGGAAACCCGCACACCGAAGGGGCGCAACTCCACACGCAGTGTATTGCTAAGCGCTCCAAAAGCACTCTTGCTTGCGTTGAGCAAGCCGCCAAATGGGATCGCAATGTGCGCTCCGACGGAGCTGATGTTGACAATCCGGCCGCGCGCCTTCCGCAGCAACGGGAGGAATGCCTGTGTCACCGCGATCTGTCCAAAAACATTAATGTCGAATATCTTCTGCAGATCGCTGGCAGTTGCGTACTCCAGAGGCCTCATCATACCGATGCCGGCCACATTGACTAGCCCGTCCAGACCGCTTTGGCTGAGCTGAGATGAGATCCGATGCGCTGCACGAGCGATCGTGTCACGGGCGGTGATATCCATAATCAGCGGCGCGACATCGGTCCCCGCCTCGCAATGCAACTTCTCCGCATCCTCGGATTTGCGAACCGTCGCGAATACCTGCCAGCCGGCTTCGAGCATGCGAAATACGCTAGCTCGCCCGATTCCACTCGAGGCTCCGGTAATCACGACCCTCTTTTTCACCTTGGACTTCATGTCACACACCTCCGCGCGTCAGTTGCTGAGTCCTACGACTTGTCGGCTTGAGAGATGTTCCTCGGCCGCCTTGATCATGAAATCCGCTACATCGGCACGCGAGATGCTGAAGCCAAAATTAGGCAACCGGCCTTCCCGCACGCGATACTTCCCCGTGTGTTGGTTGTTGGTCAGTTCCGGGGGACGCACCATAGTCCAATCGAGGTCGCTCTGCGCAAAGATGCGCTCCATTGCCGAAGCATCCGCAACGATCCCGGGAAATAGCAAACGTCCCAGGATGTAAGCGGGAGGCATGATGGAATTCTTGAAGAGAAAGGCGACCGACTCGACGATGACGCGTGTTACGTTGGCCCGCGGCATGGCTCTTGTCAGGGCCACAGCGAATTGCTCGAGCAGATTCGCATCATCTTTGGAGACCGGGATTCGCGGGCCAAACCCCGACAATACCGCATCCTGACCTTGGAGGACGCGCTCCAGTTCCTCGCTGTTCAGCAGGTTTCCCTTCTTGACGTGAATGCGCTCGCGAAACCCATTGAGGCGCCCGGGAGAACGCGCCAATGCGGTCACAGTGTGACCACGTTCCAAGGCCTGGCGCACGAGTTCCAGACCAGTTCCGCCTGTCGCACCCAATACGACCAATTTCATTTGTTTCCACCTTTCCAAACCTCGTTACTATTCGTTATAGATGACTATATTCATTGTACGATGCTATACTTTTCACGTTTGCCGGAAAAGAAAAAGAAGAAGCGTCCATACAAGTCGCCCACTCGCCAGCGCCAGGCCGGCAACACACGACGCCGCATCGTGGAGGCAACGCGCCGCCTGCTGCAGAGCGACGGGTATGCCGGAATGACCATCGAAGCGATTGCACGGCGGGCGCAGGTGTCCGCACCCAGCATCTACGCTATCTTCAAGTCAAAGGCAGGAATTCTGACCGAGCTTCTCGATCAGTCCACTTTCGGCGCCGATTACGAGGAGAGCGTCCGCCGGGCGCTCAACGCGCCAGAGCCAGAAACCCGCTTGCGGCTGGCGGCCGCTATTGCCCGCGGAGTTCACGATGCCCAGAGCGCAACTCTAGATCTTCTGCGCGGCGCGGGCGTCGTCGCGCCTGAGTTGGCAAGACTGGAGCAGCAGCGTGAGCGCATGCGTTATGAGCGGCAGGAGAAAATGATCCTCTCGCTCAGCGAGGCGAATTGCCTTCGTCCCGGAATCGATTGCACAACGGCCCGCGACATTCTATGGACCCTCACCGGCAGAGATGTGTACCGCATGCTGGTACGCAACCGCGGATGGTCCTCGCAGAAGTATCAGGAGTGGCTCGCCGATGTGCTCGTGAAGTCGCTACTGAATCATGAGAAGAATTGAAGACATCCGCAGAGCCCGATTGGCGCAGGGTGCTCGGCCACTTATGACCAAGCGTCCCGGAATGGAGACATTGGACAATTGTGGAATTTCTGGACTACTCGTAGCGAGCAGCACGGGAGAGTTGGTAGCGCTACCGGGAATCGAACCCGGGTTTGAAGATTGAGAATCTTCCAATGGGACAAGCGGATTCAGCAACTTACGAGATATTCTGTTGTCGCTGTGCCTCAATTTGTGCCCCACTTTCGTGAATTGTGCCTTACTGCACTCTGTCCGTCTGCTCTTTCACAGCATTGACCAATCCAGCCGATTGATAATTCATGAAACGTTCGAAACCGGTCATGACGTGCGGTTCTGTGACGTGAATGTAGTAGCGCTCCGCGATGCGAGGAGAACTATGTCCCATGAGCCTCGCAAGTGTGAACCTGTCCATACCGCTCTCGGCGCAACGCGTACCGAACGTGTGCCGCCAGCAGTAGAACTCGAACGGATCGAGCCCAGCCTCGCGCGCTGCTCGCTCGTGTGCATGCTGGAGAGTCACGACGTGCCCAGAATCGCCGTCGCCGGGAAAGACGTAAAGAAATTCGCCGCATGGCCGCTTCGCATCCTTCGGGCCCACGAACAGTTGCCTCCTAGCGAGTAACATTTCGCGTGTACGGGGCGTGAGAGGAATGTTCCGCACAGCGCTATCGGTTTTCCCTTCCGCGACGTGTACAAAGCCCTGAGGCGCGTCTTGCGTGCATTCTAGATGTACGTTTGACCATTTCAGGGGCATCAACTCCGAGTTTGGTCGCATTCCAGTGTCTACAGCGAGCAACGCCGCGTCTCTTACGGTCTGTGACGCTTTGGATAGGTAGGAAATCTCTTCAGCAAACGAAATGACACGTTCACGCCCCTTTCCCCCTGGCAATTCGTGAATGGTCGGTGTCTGCTGAATCAGCCCCCACTCCCGCGCCAGCTTCAGCATGCGACGTAGCGTCCGCAAGTCACCGTTCACCGTAAGGATCGACTCACTTGACGCTGTGCTCCTCCGCCAGTTGACGTACTTGCTCACCAGCTCACCCGTGATATCGGAGAGTAGCGCGTCAGCCAGAGGCGAAAACTTGAGCATACGATCCTTGGCGATCCGGTAGAAGCGAACCGTTCCAGCCTTCTTGTGAACTCGAACGTATTCCACGAACTGTTCACCAAACACTCTGAGTGTCGGAACTTTTACACCCTCCGGCTCAGCTTTCGGCCAAACGTCCGTGGGATGCGTCAATCCAAGTCTTAGAGCACGTCTGTGCTCGTCTTCCACCTCTCCAGCACGCTTTCGGTTGGCTGTGCGCGCTGATTTGCGAATCAGGTAGTTTTCGCTGAGACCGTCTTTGACTTTTATCGTCCAGCGAAATTTGTACCAGTATTGCCCACCTCTCTTGTAAAGACTCATTCTCCACCTCGTTTCGATTTGTTACGGCTTCCCTTTGGTCTACCGCCCAATTTTCCGTTCTCGCGTGCGATCTCTTGCAGTCGCTCGATTCCGAACCGCTCAAGCCGTGCCTTGTAACTCCGCTTTCCCAGCCAACTCGTGAATTGCTGCACTTCAGTTCTCGTCATATCAATAACCTAAACTGTTTCGGTTTACTTGTCAATGCGCGCGGGGTATCATTTTCCGCAGAAGTCGGCTAGGGTCGCTCCCGAAAAGCGGGCTCCCACTCGCCTGCCGATTTTCTTTCACTCTGGGATTGCCACGGGGGAGGTGGTATGGCGCGGAAAGTAACGTCTGGGGCAAAAAATGCCCCTGCGGTCCTTTTTAATTGGCTCGCGGACTTTGATACGAGAACGAAGAAACTTCCGAGGGCAACAACTTGGTGGGACTACTCGCATTTCATCTTCGCGAGATTTCCCAGCCTTCAACCCCACCCGGAAAGCCCAGTCAAAGCATTAAAGGAATCTTTCCGAAGAGAACTTGCGAGATGGGAAGAACAAATCGCAGGTCACACCACGGCCAGGGTCACCTTGGACAAACTCTCTCCAGATCTCCGTAGGCAACTAGCCGCATTGCTATCAGACACTATCGAGGACCTGGAGCGGTTCACGAATCGTCGCAAAAAGAAGGAGTGGTTTGGGAAGATTGCTAGTGACGGGCAGGCTTGGTCGCGGATTCTCAGATCGAAGCATAGGGATGCGTGTCTAGCGCTTCAGAACCTCGTCAGCTACTGCAAGAAGAGGGATGACTATCTGAGCTCGGACTTGCGGCAAAAGGCTGAGCAATCGTTGCTGACACTCCAGCAAGTAAAACCGTTGGGAATACCCACCGCCCCATTCGCAAAATCGATCCGAGACGAAGTCGCCGCCCTGACAGAGGATCCGTCCACAGGCAGGATGGTCCAAACATATTGGTTCTTTCGGGCGGGTTGCGGTCTCAACGGTGATGAATCCGAAGTTCGTACAGCACTCATCCGGAATGCCTTTTGGACACATTACGGAGTGAGCAAAGTCGTATACCGGGATGTTTACCGAGCAGGAGATTCACGCGGGTGTGAAGCCGTACGAAAAGCTATCACCAGGTTCAGAGCTAGGCAGAGGGACACGCGGAACAGAAAAACTTAATTCCGTTCCTTGATGTCCCTTTTACGAACAGTCCCCCAGCACTCTAGCGTGGCATCAGAAAGGAAGGTTTCTGATGCTGCAATCCCCAGAGCTACAGAATATCCAGCTAGTCAACGAACGGGAGGCTGCACGAATGCTCGCCGTATCAGTCGCCGCACTGCGACGATGGCGGCGCGAGAATCGCGGCCCAGCATTCACGCGCTGTGAGGCATGTATACGGTACGACGTTCGGCAACTGGAAAAATTCCTCCAGCAGAACTCATCTGTCACAGCGAAAGCTGTCGACCGGGAATCGGCAGCTCGACGGGAGGTGCGTAGTGCAAACGCAACCGCCCGTCGCTAATTCTAATCTGGCTGGCAAACGAAAAGGCACCCGCAGTCAGCCCCCGCCTCACAGCAATTCCCTGGGCAGGCAATTCGCGGACGATACCCTCGCTCTGCGATTCAGCGAGTTGCACGGTGCCGATCTACGGTATACCGCAACCTGGGCACGATGGAGCTGTTGGACCGGCACACGATGGAAGCGGGATGAAACCCATCATGTTTATGACCTCGCACGTGCCATCTGTCGCAGAGCAAGTTCTTCCTGCACTTCAGAGCACCTGGCACACCGAGTAGCCAGCGCTGCAACCATCGCTGCTGTTGAACGTCTGGCGCGGGCAGACCGCCGTCACGCCATGGCTGCGAGTCAATGGGACTCAGATCCTTGGATCTTGAACACCCCTGTTGGAATCGTTGATTTGCGTACCGGCCTTCTTCGCCCCGCAGCACGCGGGGATTACTGCACCAAGGAAACAGCTGTTGGCCCGAACGCAGGATGCCCGCAATGGGATGCATTTTTGGCACGAGTATTGGGCGGCGATATGGAATTGCAACGGTTCGTGCAGCGGATGTGCGGCTGTGCCCTGACTGGCGTGACACGCGATCACGCACTGTTCTTTGCCTGGGGCAGTGGGGCCAATGGAAAATCGGTATTTACGAGCACCCTCTCGGGAGTGATGGGAGACTACGCCAGAACCGCACCTATTGAGACATTCATGGCGTCTGGAACAGAACACCACCCGACCGACGTGGCCGGGCTGCACGGGGCACGACTGGTGACTGCGTCAGAGACCGAAGATGGAAGGCGCTGGGCGGAGAGCAGGCTGAAGACGCTCACCGGGGGCGACAAGATCTCGGCCCGATTCATGCGTCAGGACTACTTCGATTTCGTTCCCCAATTCAAGCTGATTATCTCCGGCAATCACAAACCTTGCATACGCACAGTTGATGAGGCGATCCGCAGACGCCTATACCTGTTGCCATTCATTGTCACGATTCCGCCCGAGGAGCGGGACCCCGAACTCGCCGAGAAGCTGCGTTCGGAGTGGGCAGGTATCTTGAGTTGGATGATTGAAGGATGCCTGGCATGGCAGAGAGAGGGTCTGAATCCTCCACCCATTGTGAAGAATGCGACGGTTGAATACCTCGAAGGCGAAGATGCGTTGGCGCGTTGGATCGAGGAATGTTGCACTTTGGGAAGCCAGTTCTTCACGTCCCAGTCGGACCTTTTCGCGTCGTGGAAACAGTGGTGCGAGCGAAACGGAGAGCAGGCCGGATCGAGCAAGAGACTGTCCCAGAACTTGGATGCGAAGGGGTTTGAGCGGAAGCGTTCAACCAGCGAGCGCGGGTTTAAGGGTATTTTCACGGTTCCCGTATGACAGATATGACAGGTCGCCACATATAGACCGTTCGCGCGCGCGTAACGGCTATTTCAGAAGTAACTGTCACATCTGTCACAAACTGGCTCTCCTCCGGCCCGTTCTGGTCGCGCTCGTTCCGTGCCAACAGGCCCAGAAACAACAGGCCGAAAGCCTGGGGCCGCCGCTCCGAATGCAGTGGTCTAGAACGGAGTAATCTCAAAAACGGTTCCGTACCCGTATGACCCGCCCTGCAGGGTTGTTCCGTACAGACTGCCAGAGTTGCCGCGTACCAAACCTGCAACCGGATTCGCGCCGTCGGTGCCGTTGAATGAATGCAATATTGTGTGGTTGCCGACGGAGTCCACCTTGAATACTGTTCCTAGGCTGTAGGTGCCCCCGAGTTGAGTCGTACCATAAAGGGCTCCCGTGCCATCCAGAATCAGACTGCCCAAGGGTTGTGCTCCGTCTGCACTACCCGCAAATGAGTACAGGACAGTTTCGTTCCCAGCAGCATCCAGTTTGAAGACCGTCCCAAATCCGAAACTGCCTCCGAACGACGTAGTTCCGTAGAGGTTACCGTTAGGATCTCGCACAAGGCCAGCATAAGGGTTGGCTCCGCTCGACTGGCTGAATGAATACACCACAGCCCCATTGCCTGAAGCGTCTAATTTAAAAATTGTCCCGGCTTGGGCAGCCCCTCCGACATAGGTGGTGCCCCAGAGATTTCCCGAAGCATCGCGGATTAACCTGGCCTGGGGGTTTGCTCCATCAGTGCTGCCCGTGAAGTTATGGAGATGGGTCAGTTTTCCCGTTGGGTCCAACTTGAACACAGTTCCCACATCAAAGACGCCACCGCCAACAGTCGTCCCATACAGATCCCCCGCTTGATCTCGGAGCAAGCCTCCAGCAGGATAGCTCCCATCCAAGACATGAAACGAATGCAGGACCGTCTCTATGCCCACTGAATCCAATTTAAAAACAGTTCCGGCCTCAGCCGTGCCTCCATAATAAGTCGTCCCGTAGAGGTTACCCTCGGCATCTCCAATCAGGTTTGCGTGCGGTTTTCCGCCGTCCTGACCACCCGTAAACGAGTAGAGAACCGTTTCGAGGCCGGTCACGTCCAGTTTGAAAACGGTCCCCTCGTAGTATGCCCCACCGTAATACGTTGTCCCATACAGGTTGCCGAAAGAATCTTTGATCAAGCTTCCCCACGGCGCGCCTCCATCAGCGTTGCCTGTAAACGAGTACAGGGACCGGAAGTTCGTTTTGGTTTGCTGCCCTTCTGCGCGGCTCACGCTCGTGACAACCAGTACGACGCCAATCGTCACTACGACCAGCATCACAGCCAAGAACCGCACGACCCGAGAACGTTTAATCCTCAGCATATGGTGACTCCTTTTAACCGCTCAGCGACTGCGGTTATGCTTCCGCCTACTCCTTTTTCGAATACGCAGAGTAGCGTAAATCTTGAGCGCCCAGAAAATCGCTGCAGGAGAACAGGGTGCCTTCTGAACTTAGCCGAGATCGCGAAAGAGGGGAGGATCTTAGAGATCTGGCTTAGCGACGGACTCTATGACTTCTTTCCACCAGCTGTCAAGCGTCTTCGTTGCCGCAGCGACTTGCCGCGCCAGCGGCACGCTGCATCAGCCTAAAAACGCGCGCAGGTTTCGTGGACGGAGTTCCTGGAGAGTGTCTCAGATCAATTAAGTCTCAGGGCGTTTTTGCAGTGATCTCGTCGAGGACGGCAAATATTTCGCCTTTTACGCGAACCGCCTCCGTTTGAGAAAACTCCTCCTTGCTTCCCATCAGCGTGAAGATCACCGATGTACACCGTGTTTCGGTGTCGGGAGAGAGCGCGAACTGAACCCGTATCAACTTGGACTTCGCTTGATCTCCAAGGTTCTTACTGAAGCTGATCTGATGTGCTGTCTCATCGCCGTTGATGAGCCAGTCGCGATTCGACATTCTGCCTACCAGCAGACCTTTAATTTTTTCCACGTCGACAGATTTAAGTTGTACCTCAGGTTTTCTTGCGGCGACCTTTGCCCATTTGTCCGCTTCCCCCTTCATCACTTCCTGTATGGAGGGTGGCTGGGAATTCAGTTCGTTGCTCTGCGAACTTTGCGAATGCCCTGCCCCGATCAGTGAAGAAATGGCAACAATAATCAGGAGACACGAGCGCATAGAATTCTCTTCGGAATGAATTAACACAGCCCGCTTACCGATTCAGTGATTGTCGTCACCTCCTTGGGTAAGAGTTTGATCAGAGAGGAGCATCCTAGGGAGCGAGATGCGAGCACGTTGTTGCTCGCGACGAGCGACCGGCCAAGCGGAGCGCAGGCCAAGGAGCGAGGCTGTGTCACAGACTTGCTGGTTCGCCATCGACTGAAACAGTGTGCCATCGTTCCTCGGGCCGAGGTCGTGCCATAAAAGTTGCCATCATTGCCCTGCGAGATTTGCTCGATCAAGGCCGGACCCTCCGCGCAATTCTGCACAGAGCAGAAGCCATACCGGGTCTGAAACACGCCACCAAGAGAGGTCTTGGAAGAAGCTGCCGAGCCGTGCGCTCCTCCCATCAGAGTGGCGTGCCGTTAAGATTGCCATCGCTCCCCTGGCCTTGCGGTTTGGGCTAGCGTGAGATCAGCGCGAGCATTTTGCTCGCTGGGCCGGATGGAATGACTAGGGCGGGCATTCGTGAACAAAGTCTCTCCACTCACCGCTCTCCAACCACCAATCTTCGCACCAAGCTATCCCACCTCGAACCTGGTAGGTTGGGGTCGGAGCAGTCTTTCCATTCCTGTCGGTCAGACACGGTTCACAATTGCGGCACCCGTTTCCTCCTGCGCACAACTGCACCGGCTTCGCGGCTGTGTAGCACCCTTTATGATCCTCTATACAAATCACCCGTGTCGGAGCCAACTCTTCATGTGAAACGCAGGGGTTAAGGTGTCTCGGCTGTTCGACGATCTCAGCATCATAGGTTTGATCCGCCTTCGGTGTCCATTGCGAACAACCACGCCCCCAGTAAGAACAGTCACGCGTATTGATCTGAAGTTCATAGGTCATTGCATCAGCGTCGCGTGGGCTGGACGTGTTTGGCACAACTGTCACAAGACCTAAACTGCCCTGAACCCTCTGCACAAGAATATGACGTTCGTAAACGCGCGTCGGTCTCCAGTCCGGCTCAAAGTTGCAGTTCTTATTTTGCGCATTTGCAGAACCGAGAAGCAGGCAAACGATAGCGACAAGTCGATTGATTGGGTACTCCTGCATTCGTCCTACCGAACCATTCTGCGATTGCGGTAGTGCTAGATGAACCAATCGACTGTTTGACAAGCGTCTAAGCATGAGTGAGTTGAAGCGCACGAGGGTGAGGAAGCTTTCTTTGAGCCTGCGCACGATTTCGGGAGTTTGCGGAGGTCGAAGGCAAGCCACTTGGTCAAACGCCGCGCAAAGCCGGGTGGATGTGTTTGCTGTGCAGTTTCGTCGCCCATTGGAAGAAGCCTCCACACTGCTCTCGAACCCCGCATGTTTGGCATTCGTCTAAATAGATATTCTTCCAATCTGAAATCGACTTGCGAGCGAATTTCCAAAGCGATTTCCGGAGCACGCAAAGCTGATGATTGTAGATCGACACGTTCATCTGTCGTGTGGAAAGGAATTCCACTGCTGACTCAAGCTGGTCCTGATAATCAAAAGGATCAATCCAGAGCTTGTCCATGTTTCGCGGTGCGTATCCGATATGTTCAAGGCCCATCAGGGCGATGTGCTCGGCAAACGTGAGGTTCCGGTAGATATATTCCGCCAAACGCTCTAACCGGGGGATCGTAAGAGCATGCAGAACAACACGAATCTCAATTCTCACCCCGTTTCGAGCCAACTGGTGCAGACCAAGCACGGTTTGATCGAAGGCCCCTTTTGCCTGGACCACGAAATCATGAATCGTAGGGTCGTCGGCATAAAGGGGTATTCCGAGCATGAAATCCGGATGACGTAGACTTGCGAATCGCTGGGCGAAGCGTGGCCACGCGAAAATGCGGCCATTTGTGAGCATGTGCACATATGTGGATGGAAACTTATCTCGTACGGCAGCGATAATGCGGAACAGATTCTCACCCAGAAGTGTCGGTTCTCCTCCGGTTATTACCAAGCGCCTTGGCGGCTTGTCAATCAACCGGATGACTTCTAGATTCCTTTGCGTCAGTGCCTCAGAGTCATCACGATCCTGTGGCGGTTGAGAGCACATCAGGCAATTGCTGTTGCAACGTTCGGTCGCGAACAGGACATTGTGATCTGAATCAGGGCGATAGACGGTCCGAACGAACCCACTCTTGGGCTCAACTGCCACGATGTCATCGGTTCTCAGGTGGTCGATATCCCGTGCCGCCCAAATTGTAGGTATCAGTGCCTGAGTGTCACTTTTTTGCGTCGTGATTAGCCCTGCATATCCAAGCACGTCATCCGGTACAGATTGAGTGACGAGAATTCTCTCTCGACGTTGCTCCTTGCGAACGAGTTCACGCGAAACTCTGCCAACGAGTGGGTGGTGAAAATTGTCGGCTCGTCCACCAGTCGCAAGTCTCATGACGGTGCCATCTCCGAAATCTCCGTTACGCGGGCATTCTGAATCCACGCCATGAAAATTCGCATGAGCTCTCGGTCGCCCGCTGAGACCAACCCCAAAAGGTGTTTCATTACTTCGGTATTGCGTTCACAAAACTCGCTCGTGGGACGGTGACCGATCACGTTCCCCTGAGTGGCATGGTGAAAAACTGGGTCCGCACCGCAGAATGTTTGCAGAGCGCAATCGGAGCAGCCCGGGAGGGCCTGGTTGCAGGCAGCAGCGGCTAGGTTGAGGAATGCGTCTCCGGTAAATATGTCCTTATGCGTGTCGGTCCGAACGTTTCCGAGCCGAAACGTATGATCTCCCATTTCAGCCAGCATCCTCGATTCATCCGTCGCATAGATATCGCCATCGTAGTTGTATACGAGCACGCTAACTCCCGCCCCTGCGGGAGACTGAAGGTCTACAAAGCCTGTTCCATAGGGCGTCAGCATCTTCGTGAGGATAATCTTCGCGTATACTTCCGCCAGATCGTAGCCGTTCCGGTTCAGTTGGATAATGTGCTCAAGACCCTTGCGATAGAACTCCAGGAACTCGGAAACATGATAGCCAGTCTTCCGCTTGGTCTTGAGCGCGAATCCATACGGGCTGATCGGACGCAGGAATATGGAGTGAAATCCCTGGGCAACGTATTCGTCTATGATCTCCGTGGGATGCTGAAGAGAAAGTTGGGTCGTGGTCATAAGAGCCGAGACATTGGACCATCCAACTATCTGGCGTGCTCGCTCAATGTTCCTGATCGTTAGCTCGTAACTGTTGTTGCCTGGGCGTGGACGATTCGTATTGTGAATAAATGCCGGACCATCGAGGGACGTAGATATTTTGACATTCTCGTCGCGCAAATAAAAGAGCATCTCGTCCGTGGCGTTCGCGAGATTCGTCGTCACCACGAGGTCTAAAGTCTTCCCCAACTCCATCGCCCTTTTCTTTGCGCGGGGAACGATGAAACGGATTACATCAAACGCGAGCAGTGGTTCCCCGCCCTGCATTTCGAGCGTAACGTTGTGCGATGGCGATTTCATCATGAGTTCGATGGACCGGGCCGCTGTGTCGAAACTCATGTCGTAATTCTCTTTATCTTCCGTTTGACGGGAGACCTGACAGTAGTGGCACGAATGATCACATCGAAGCGTCACGACGAAAATGTGAAGCTTCGTAAAGCCTTCCATAAACGCATGCTTCGTACGATATTTACTAGCAAGTATGTCCAATAGGTGAGATGAGTTGGAATCCGTGAGAAATTGCTTCGCCTTCAATGTTGAATACAGATCCGAGCCGGGAGCAAGTTGTCTTCTTACAAGCGCTCGTGTCGTTCCAGTGGGAGAGATGAGAAACTCTCCAGCTTCGTTTACGAGGAGTTCGTTTCGCTCATCCAATCTTAGAAATCGAAAGGGCAGTAACTGATAGTCAGGGGTGTGGCTGGCATAGGCATCGACGGGATAGAACGTACGACTCATTGCTTTGCAGGCTTCGGCAACCCGTCCATAATCTGGACGAGCGAACTCGGATGCGTCGATTCGACCGGATCAGCGATGCTTCCGGGCGGATCGTCCTCCAGCACTCCCGATTCCGAGAACGCCTTCGCTAGAATCAGCTGACGAATTTGCGCCGTCTCGGTTTCCACTTGCCTTCTTAGCTCGAAATCCATCAGCGAATTGCAGAACGCACGGAGAACGTCTGTGAGCGTCGAGGGCCTGGGATTCTCAAGTGTTGGAGTTGTCTGCTTCAACGCGACATGAACATGCAGCTTACCGTCGGCAGATTCCGGGCAATGCAAATACGCCACATCCGTATAGGCGTAGCATGTTCGTATGATCGCTTCGCGCGTATAAATCCGTGGATCCAGGCATATAAGAGCTTCATCTGAACCCACGCTGGTTTCAATACCCTCAACTTCGTTAATCAAGCGAAGCCGCCCGACGTATGAGAAGCGTGCGAGGCGTGCGATGCATGTGACGCGTGAGAGGCGTGCGACGAATGCGAGGAATGCGAAGCATGCTGCGCGATCATCTTGAAGCCAGAATTGGTTTGCTTCAGTATCAACTTGGGCGGTAGGCTCTTCTGTTGCATTACGAGATTGCTCTCAGCGGTGGGATTGACGGATTCCGGTGGTGTCGGAAGCGCACTAACTTTCGGAGATCCGCTGAGAATGGCCAAGCCACTGCCAATCAGAACGGCCAGTTTGCCTGAGAGTTTCGAAAACGCGAGGGCTCTCTTTTTCCCATCATCAAACATGCGGGGTCCTCTTTCCAAAATCGATCTAGGTTTTTGGGGGGAGAAAAAGGGGCCTAAGTCGATCGAAAGCTTAAGCTGCTATTTGGAGTTTGTCAAGAGAGTACCTGAATCCGGGTCATTGAACCATCACAGGTATGCGATCTCGGGGCAAGTACTCCGAGGTTGACAAACGAGCATAGGCGGAGAGAAACTTACACGCTTCGAATCTCGACAAAAATCGTCTCTCCCCTTTCGAAGCGGGCCCAGTCGGTAATCACTCCCCTCATCAATGAAGTACATTAGGAGGTTGCGAATGCGGCTGCGCGTTGTCGTATTCCTGGTTGCAGGTTTCTGTACCGCTTCGTGGGGACAAACAGACACACAACGATCACAAAACCTAGTGACCTGCCTTAGCGGACGATATCCGATGCTCTGTAACAAGAACTGGTTGAGCGTTGGAGATCGACAGAAGGTAGACGCAGCAGAAAGACGTGAAAATCTCAACACGTGCCTGTCTGGAAAGTACCCAATATTGTGCAACAAGGCGCTCCTCTCGCCAGAAGACAGGACTGCAGTGACCGAGGCTGAGCGCCGTGAGAACCTCGCAACCTGTCTGACCGGACGGTACCCACCGCTGTGTAAGAAAGGCCTGCTATCAACACAGGAATTGAAAGAAGTAGATAAGGCCGAGCGGCAAGAGAATCTCTCAACATGTTTAACGGGGCGATTTCCGACCGTATGCAACCACACGTTGTTGACTGCCGAACAGGCAACATCTGTTGCAGCAGCCGAGGTACAGGCAAGAGCACTTGCGGAAGCAGGCTCGCTGGCAAGAAATCGCGCAATCGGCACGCGACCGATTGGAAGGTCCGAATGTGAATCGGGTCACTGGATTGAATCGGTTTCAGACGACGGCGACATCATCAAGCTTGAGGATGGCTCCGTGTGGGAAGTTGATGCAGCTGATACCGTCGATTCAGCGTTGTGGCTGCCGACGACAGATATCATTGCTTGCAGTGGAAAACTCATTAACACTGACGATAACGAGAAAGTTGGCGCTACTCGACTTCGGTGACCTTTTGTGTGAGGACGCAGATCGGCTGAGACGGGATTTTCACAAAGCCCGGAGGAAGTCAAGTTTTCGTTCCCCGTTTTCTCTGGATTTTCATTTCGGGGGATTGGCTCTACTGTGACGGGTCACTTCCATCCACGAGCTACCCACTCCATAAATACTTGACGCGAAACCAGGTCGGTAAGTTCCTTGAAGTAGAGCAACCAGATCGAAAGCAAACTGTGAAAAATGGAGTTCCGCCCACATTGCCATTGCGCCCATGTGAACGTTTTGTGCTACTTCGATTGATTTGCTGAGACCGAACTCAAGCAACGAGGGCGTTTTTGCGTCTCGCCAGGTGCTCTCGATGGGAGTTTCTGATCTAACGATTGAGAGCCGACCGGTGCTCGGAAGAGTGTGACCCTCCCCCCTCAATACCAAGGCTCCTAGGAAGCCGCGCAATCGCAGTCCTTCCATCAGCGACGCCAAAGTTGATTCCGCCTTGGATTCTGGAATTCCGAGCTCAATGAAGATCACACCGCAACAGAATCCGTCAGGCAAGTGCAATTTGTAAGGTTGCGAAGGCTCGTCACTACTCTGCATAAGTGGCATAAGATCCGCGAGGTGACTAAGAGCTTCTCTCATCGTCGTTGCGGATAAACGTGATTTCACCTCCAGGACTGCTTTGACATGTTCCACAGGAACAGCGAGGGACCGGCCAGCTCCCGAAGTGTCGGGGTGTTCCTCTATCCAAAGCACAGGAGATTCAAGTTGATCAAAAATTATCACGTCAAAATGAGGGGCTTTCTTCTCACTCGACAACCCAGCCGAGATCACGTATCCAGAAGTAACGCCGTAGCGCCGAGGTAAAAATCCGGAGAGCCACTCTCTTACGCTAGCTTCAGCAACTCTGCCGTGATAGACCGCGACCTTGTGAACCTGTGCCTGCTGTTTCGCGCGATCATAGTCATCTAATATTTTCTGTCGGGAGGATAGGATTTGCTCCCACCCAAAAGATGGAAATTCGACTTTAAGTGGGGGCATCAATCTCCAGGAATCCAAGGTCAGAATTCAGGCACAAACTGCTTACATTCGCACTTCACCTGACGCGCATTTACAACCTTCATTGCGTTGCAGGGCCCACGACTACTCTGATGTTCTGCTTTCTGATCGCCACAGGTCTTACATTTCGGCGGAGTCTTAGCGCCGAAGCTTGGTTTGTTCAGTGCGTCTTCCAATTCCTTAAGGATGGTGCAACGGTTAAAGGTCTTTGCATCGGTTTGAAACTCTTGATTGTCTTGTTCAAATATGACAACGCCGCGCTGCGCCACGGGGTACTCGGAAAAAAGAGCCTGCCCCGTTTGTAAGGTACGCGGGTGGTCTCCTGAACTGGGGAAAGCAGAAAACGGCGCTGTCACCAGGAACAGTCTCTTGTTCATTCCGTCCTCGCTCTTGAGCGTTGTTATGTGCTGGGCAAATGTATTACTAGTCACCCAACCGGCGCAAGCGCAACGCCCCGCATCCGCTGGGGCCTAGACGCCTACCTGGTTCGGCATGCTGCCCGGCTCGGGTCATAGTTCATGCCAAGGCTCACTCGCCTGTACTGGCACCCTACCTTGGATAAAGTCAGCGTCTTGAGCTCTCCGGCTAATTTTGATCAGCGAGGACGCCTCGGTCCACGTACGGCGCGCACATGCTCCGCATTCCTCAGACCCCTGTGAGGTCGGTGTAGTAAACCCTTGCCTCAGGCCGTTTGGAGCGGAGCATCTCCGGCTCACCCTAGGCTTCACCGATCCGAGCCGTCGGGAAGGAACGCCTAGGCGGACCCGTGGGTGTCGGAAGCGGTGAACCGGTTTCGTAGTGGGCGACCACTGCTCCGCAGTATTTCTTCCAGCGCCACCACGCACACCGTTGTTTCCAGTTCCAGTAGCGCCACTGCCATCCGGGACGGCGGTCGAGGAAGGCGCGTGCTCTCCTAAGCCTTGATCTTTCCCTGTAGCGACGCATGCGCATCATGGCATTCATTGAGCTAACCGTTACCAGTCTAAGGCTGATCCGCGCGTAATGACGGATATTCATTGGACTTAGCGTGGAAGGGTGGAGGGGGTACTCCAGCGAGGATCTAGGAGCGTGGAGGAAGAACGCGGATGGAAGCACGCGCACGACGTTTCAGTCTTCTGACCGCTTGCTTGTTCGCGGCCAGCTCGGCGAGTCTCATGGGACGGCTACGAGTCATCGGAAGGTCAGGAACCGTGACCCCGGCTTCCTCCCACTTGGATCGCCACCAGGGCTGGCCGGGAAGGGGCAGTCCAAGTCGTTCCGCGATGGCGATGAGATCTGGCCTGTACTCGCGCATCAACCGCTCCCGCTCGCGCTGCATTTTCCAGCGACGATGAGCCAGACGGGCATTGCGGTTCGGCGGGTTGTTGGATTTGCCTCTGGGCCAAACCATAACTGGCAACATTTCTGGAGTCAGTCTCTGCTGGGACCATCCGAAGGACTCCACGTGAGCGCAGAGTCGCACAGTCGCGGGTGCGCAAGCAAGCAGTTCTAGCGAGGGCGCAACGTGGTGTCACTCGGTATCAACAGAGCACAATCCTCCTAAAAGGAGCGTCTTGGATTCGGATGTGGGTTCCGCACTCTTTCTAGTATTAAAGGATTTCAGTCTGTGCCTAGCGAAGGAAACGCCCTGTGTCGCATCTCATTAGCTCGGTTGACTCCGCCTCCTTATCCCCCACAAGTGTTCTGATTCTGATCCCCCCGGGAAACTGTGCGGGCATTTAGAATGTCTCGCTGTCGACATCGAGCGATAGCGATTGGCTTGCATGGAGAGCCGACGATTTCAGAGTGAAAGACGGGTAACCCATGATCAACAATGTTTCAGAAGCACCAGCGAACTGCTCGCACTGGACTCAAAGTGATGAGCAATAGCGCACTTGAGCACCCAAACATGGAGTGTGGTCCAGCGGCATACCTCAATTGGCTAGCAGCGAAGGACAAACCGTTACTTCACACCGAGGAATATCCACTCTTTACCGATGCGCACATTCTGTCGGAGGCTGTGCATGGGCCATATCATTTTTTGAATACCGTTGCCGTCGGGAGCGAAGGCGTCCGACCTGGTGTGATTCTCAGGTTTGAGTGGTACTGGGAGTTTCCCCACCCCGACTTCTCAAGGACGGATTCTGATCGGTATCATGGGGGCACTCCAGCTGAGGAGTTGGCGGCACTGGCATCATTGGCGATGGGGACGAGATTTGGCGCTGGCAATTCCATCCGCGAATTTGCTTCCGGCGGAGATCCTAAAGGACGGCCACGAGCGTGGACGGGACGCCCAATTCCAGCGCTCATCTTCAGCAACCAAAGCCCAATACTTCCAAACGTTGCGCGGGGGGAGCACTCGTTGGATCTCCTGAGTCCTTTGGACATACTACCTGCGATTAGTCCCTCTGACGCTTTCAGCCTTCTTCGTTGCTCACGTTTTTATCAAGACGCAATTTGGATCGCGGAATCTGCACCAGATTTGGGTTGGCTGCTATTTGTTTCGGCTCTTGAAACCGCTGCCCTGAGTTGGCGCTCTCAGAAGGATTCTCCGAGTGCCCGCTTGCGAGTGTCCAAGCCCGAACTCTTCGAATACTTGTCCAATTTAAGTCCTGCAGCAGCCGATCGTGTAGCAAATGAGTTTGCGGACTCTTTCGGTGCAACCAAGAATTTTCTGGATTTCGTTATTAATTTTCGGCCAGCAGAGCCTCAGGAGCGTCCCGAGTGGGGGGCCATCAAGTGGTCTGACAACTCATTGCGGGGCATCTTGAAAACTGTCTACGACTACCGATCAAAAGCGCTTCATTCAGGAAAGCCTTTCCCAGCACCAATGTGCGAGCCGCCGTATAGGGCTTCGCATTGGGCGAGTGCGACGGAGAGGCCTTTAGGACACGTCAGCATGCGTGGGGGAACATGGCTGGAGAAAGATGTCCCGATCCTCCTAAACACCTTCGAATACATCACCCGCGAAACGCTGCTCAATTGGTGGCGTTCGCTGAAGGAGCCAAGGCAGTCAGGGGAGCGGACATAAGTAATTGCAGTCCTTACCATAGGCGTGCAATGCTTGGGACCAACGTATGGCAACACGGCACATCATCGCGCTGCTGAAGAGTCACATGCAAGGTGACAACGCACACTTTCTGTCCGTTGCGATGCAAGTCGCCGCTGAAGAGGCACGAAGGGGGCATTCGAAAACCGCTGAAGCGATTCGAGAACTTGTGGATGAGGCAAAACGGAGACACACGAAACTGGAGCAGCACGCAGGATCTGTTGTAGTACTTCAGCCGCGTGGGGAGCTTGCGAACCTGGTTTCTGTAAGGATGCCGGATATCGGTCTATCCAGCCTCGTGATGCCGAATGCCACCGAACGAAGGCTCAAACGTGTTCTTCAGGAACAGCGTCAGCAGCTGCGCCTTCGGCAACATAACCTCCCTCCCCGACGGAAGTTGTTATTCATTGGGGCACCTGGTACCGGCAAGACAGTCACAGCGGCAGTGCTCGCCAGCGAACTGCACGTTCCTCTCCTGACGATCTTGCTTGAAGGCGTAATTACGAAGTTCATGGGAGAAACAGCGGCCAAACTCCGAGTTGTCTTTGAATCAATGAGCAGCAGCCCAGGCGTATACCTCTTTGACGAGTTCGATGCCATTGGAGCTAGGCGAACTTCTGTCAACGATGTGGGGGAAATTCGACGGGTGTTGAACTCATTTCTGCAGTTCTTGGAAAAAGATGATTCGCGAAGTTTGATCATCGCAGCTACGAACCATCCTGATCTACTCGACCGAGCTCTATTTCGCAGGTTCGACGATGTGCTTGAGTTTTCCCTTCCGGACGAGCGTATGGCATTGCGCATAGTTCAAGCGCGATTAGCCACCTTTGACACTACCGGTGTGGATTGGTCGATCATTCAAGCACGTCTTTCTGGACTTAGCCAAGCTGAACTTGTTCGGGCGGCTGTGGAGGCAGCAAAAAACTCCATTTTGAATGGCTCAGACCGGATAGCAACGGTGGATATAATCTCTGCTCTCGACGAGCGAGCCAGTTCTGACCCGGTTACCACGAGGGAACCGCGTGGCTGAGCTTCCTCGTGACTGGCCTCACCTTTTCCGGCAAGGCGGTTCTGAACCCGAGAATTACGTAAGTCGGAGCCGTGGACGGCCGCCATCGGCTCTGGAACGAAATCGTACCGCGCATGCAACTCACTTGGTTGCAGCTTTTAATGCAGCCATTGAAGCAGTTGATCGTGACGCCAGGGTTCAGGCCAATCCAGGTCAGCCCCCAACTGGACTCTATCTTGAGTTCACTTTGCCTCCCGACAGTCAACCCATTCTTCATAGCCTGGAGGATCGCAGGCGTCACATCGAGCTAGTTTCAGTTCATGCCGGAGAACGGCCGGAAGATCCGATTCACGCAACAGTTTTTGTACCTCGTCAAGCAATCGGGGTGTTGCAGAACAAGTTGGAGGCCTATCGTGACAGGTTGACCAAATCGGGTAAGCCAAAGAACGAACTTCTTGTGAGTCGTATAGAGTCGATTGCCCGAGTTGGCCTGGCTTCATTTTTCACCGATGAACGTCAACTTCCCCGTCCCGGTGAAGAGGTCTGGTGGGAAGTCTGGGTCCGGCACGATTTCGTGGAAGAGACGCTCGATCTTATGCGTGAGCTCCGAATCCGTACTCAAGAGCGTGCAATTCGATTTCCTGAGCGAGTCGTATTCTTGGCTCTGGCTACAGCCGAGGTTTTGGGGACGTTCGCGACCCGCACCGATGGTCTTGCCGAATTGCGCTTAGCGCAAGACTCTCCAGCGCTGTTCATGCAAATTGGCAACTTAGAAAATGCGGCGTGGGTTACCAACTTAGCCGAACGAACCACCGTTGCCAGAGACGGGCCAGCGGTCTGCATATTGGACAGTGGAGTAACACGTCAACACCGTCTTCTTGAACCCGCCTTGAGCGTCGCTGACTCCCATACTTACAATCCAACGTGGGGAACAGGAGATAGTCAATTCTGGAATGGCCACGGCACCGCAATGGCAGGCCTGGCTCTCTACGGAGAGGACTTTACGACGCTGTTGGTTGGCAATGGTGCGGTGGAGCTTCGACATCGTCTGGAGTCCGTAAAAATGTTGTATCCGGACGGCAGACAGCACGAGCCGGAATTGTATGGAGCTGTGACTGCGGAATGTGTTGCTCGGCCTGAAGTGACAGCTCCGGCCCGGAATCGTGTTTTCGCAATGGCGGTTACTAGCGACCGCGATGTACATAGGGGCCGCCCTTCGTCCTGGTCAGCTGCTGTTGATCAGATCTGTTTCGGCACCGATCAGCTGCGCAGATTGGTAGTGATCTCAACTGGAAATCTGCAACGAGAATTGGTAAGACGCGAGGAATATCTGACCGCGAATGACGCGCACCCCGTGTTGAATCCCGCTCAAGCGTGGAACCCTATTACGGTCGGTTCTTTCACGGATCGGGTGAACATAACCGATCCCACGTTTACGGGGTGGAATCCCATTGCCCCGGCTGGTGATCTCAGCCCCGCGAGCCTGACCTCCGCCAATTGGGAGCAACAGTGGCCTGTTAAGCCAGACATCGTTGTAGAGGGCGGGAATTGGGCAACTAACGGAGTTGATGTTGACACACCTGACGATTTAGGGTTGCTGACAACCCATTTTCGTCCGGACGTTCAGCAGTTTGCGATTCTGCGAGACACGAGTGCGTCTACGGCCTTAGCCGCAAATTTAGCGGGTCGAATCTACGTTGCTCGTCCCGGATCATGGCCAGAAACTGTCCGAGGCTTAATCGTCCATTCGGCGGAGTGGACAACCCGGATGGAGCAATATTTCCGAGCGGCCACAACCCAGCAGCAAAAGCGTGCGTTATTACGCCGCTACGGGTACGGAGTTCCGAGCCTTCCTCGAGCGGTATCCAGCGCTTTGAACGACGCAACGCTAATAGTTGAGGACCGTCTTCGGCCATTTCGACTAGAGGGTCGAGAGATCAAAACCAATCAAATGAACCTCCACCGACTGCCTTGGCCACAGGAGCAATTGCGGGAAATAGGAGCGATTGAGGTACAGTGCCGTATCACACTGTCTTATTTTGTAGAGCCAAATCCCGGTGATCGCGGATGGAATCGGCGGCACCGGTATGCCTCACATGGGCTACGCTTCGCCATGAAAAGGAGCACCGAAACTCGTAACCAGTTTCGAGCGAGAATTAATCGAGCCGTCGAATTGCAAGACGAGATTGGTTCACCTGACGAGCCTGACACTGGTGGCGATCACTGGTTTTTGGGAAAAATAAGGGATGTAGGAAGCTTGCACTCCGACATCTGGCGCGGAAGTGCCGCAGAACTTGCTGATCGGGATGCAATAGCCGTGGTTCCAGTAGGAGGATGGTGGAAGGAAAAACGGGATCTGGAGAGGTGGGAACAATCTTCGAATTATGCACTGATCCTAACTATCCGTGCGACCGAATCGGAGATCGACATCTATACTCCCATTCGCGTAGCTATTGAGGCTGCCATTGCAATCGAGCTCTAAAGTGATCCTATTTGATCCGTGTGGAACAAGCGACGAAGATTCCCGTGGCGGATAAGCGTGCACCTCGCACATTAGCGCGACTTTCAAATGGAGGGGTCAAGACAGTTCCCGTCCACATTTTATTAATATGTAGACCTCAAATCTGGCCTGATTCCGCGAATGCCCCCGGGGCCCCCGCAACTGAGCACGTAGTCGAAAGAACGGGGGGTGCTCGACCACCTGTGACCCAACATCCCTGAGTGGTCCACTCGGACCATCTGAAATTCCTGGAGTATATGTGCCAGTGCGGGCGCACGCGAGCCCGGGGCGGCGCTGCGCAGGCCGGGGCTCGGACTCAGGCGTGAGGGAAGCCTAAGGATGCCTCAGGGGCCCGAGCGGAATCGGTTTTCCGCGCTGTCTGACCCGCCGAGACTGTGCCTCAAATTGTGCCCCATACTGACCCCTACTGTGCCCCACTGAGTGATACAACAGCTTTGGAGCCTCAAGGAGGCATGCGCGGGAACTGCAAGCAGTAGCAAGAGATAACAATAGGTAAGTTGGTAGCGCTACCGGGAATCGAACCCGGGTTTGAAGATTGAGAATCTTCCGTCCTAACCCCTAGACGATAGCGCCCCTGGCAGGTGGTGATTATAACAAAAGCGGTTCGCATGCTGCTGAATTCGGCGTGCGGCAACCCTGCAAGTTCCTTGTTTT
>Ga0070741_10001069_pt1 | contig 88092 bp, 70 predicted proteins | sample Coa_R1_4_FD_66440 | JGI IMG/M metagenome (GOLD analysis project Ga0070741, IMG submission 66440) | Surface soil microbial communities from Centralia Pennsylvania, which are recovering from an underground coalmine fire - Coalmine... | ecosystem: Environmental > Terrestrial > Soil > Unclassified ... | reverse complement strand
AAGCCTGTAGCGATTGCGGTGCGCTGGTCGAAAAGGATTTGAGCGTTCGTGTGCATGTCTGTCCTAACTGTCTGCTTGAACTTGACCGGGACTTGAATGCCGCCCGGAATATCTTGAAACTGGCGTTCAGTCCGCCCGGATCGGGCGGTCAGGCGTTAACGTGGCCCGTTGGGGCGAGCGTAGCCTGAGAAGCTCCCCGGTTTACCGGGGAGAGTGATCACCCTCCGGCTTGTCTTCTTTGGGCCTGGGCGGCGGCAGGTAGTTCGTTTCGTTGAGCTGCACGATGGTCGGGCGGCTGTAGCCGATTGAGATGATGCTCAACGAAGCCGGAGAAATCTCGATGCGCTGGAACAAGTCCAGGTGCAGCCCCAGGTAGTGCGTCACGATCATCTTGATCACGTCGCTGTGCGAAACCAGCACCACCGTAGCGCGCGGATGCTTTTCGACCAGATTTTCCAGGGCGTTGACAGCGCGCATTTGCGTTTCGCGCATGGCTTCACCACTTGGGAAGCGCACCCGACTCGGAAAACCCTGTACGATCCGCCACATTTTGCGTTGCGCCAGCTTGCTGATTTCCTCCCCCTGCCACGTCCCGTAGCGTACCTCGCCGATCTCGTCCAGCAGTTGCAACTTCACATGTGGGTGGTGTTCAAGGATAGCCTGGGCAGTCTCGACGGTGCGTTCCAGCGGGCTGGAATAGAGAGCGTCGATCTTCGTCTTGGCGAGCCGCATGCCAAGCGCCGCTGCCTGTTCGCGTCCATCGTCATTCAGGTGCACGTCGGGCGTCCAGCCAGCCAGCTTGCCCGTTTTGACATAATCGTTGACGGCGTGGCGAACGAGTAAAAATTCAGTCATGGGGTTCCTTCGTTGGCGACGATCTTAGCATAACGGCGGCAGCCAGACAATTCGGGACGGTTGGTGGCGTGGTTCCATCGAAATTTTACTGTGAACACCCCGGTCTGTGGCGATCTTTGTAGCGAACTTTAATCTGCCCGGTTGACATTGGCCCGCGCCTTATGCTATTCTGGCGGATAATCGATAATCGAATCCAGGTCTAGATTATCGAAGTCCCAAATTAGGTTTTAGGAGAATTAAAGAAGATGTCAAACCAGGCCAAGTCCCAGTTCACCCGGCGTAATTTTCTGAAGGCTTCTCTAGCCGCCGCGACCCTGGCCGCACTGCCCGGCACGCGGCGGGCACTGGCAATGCAGCGCGAATCGGAGTCCGGGCGCAAAGCCGCCCGACAGGCTGCCAAAACCATCAAGGTGCTGGCACTGGCCTGGCCTTCTACCGCTACCGAGCAGAAGCTGGCCGACGAAACCTTCACACCCGATACGGGCATCAAGGTTGAGCTTGAGGCGCTGGACTATACCTTCATGGAGCAGCGTGTCAAGCAGTTAGTGAGCGGCAAGAGCGATACTTACGACATCTATCACTACGACAGCCAGTGGCTGGGCGGTTTTGTCCTGGGTGGCGCGCTGGAACGGCTCGATACGCCCGACTACCTGGGCAATTCCAAGGCGACCATCAAATTTGACGACTTCCACCCCGAAATTGCCGCCCGCCTGGGTCGCTATCCGAGCGTGGAGACCGCGCTGCGCACCGGCAAGCTGGACGCCATGAAGGACGTGCCGATCTATGGTCTGCCCTGGAGCCTGAACTGCGAGGTGCTCTGGTATCGCAAGGACATTATCAAGAATGTGCCGGAGACCTGGGATGACCTGCGCAAGTTGGCGAAGCAGGTGACCACCAAAGACTACTACGGCATGGCCTTCCACGCCAACCGTGCCGCGGACTATATCACCGTCGAATATCTGCCGCTGTTGTGGGCCTTTGGGGGCGACCTGTGGGATGCGGAAAAGTGGATCGCCAACGGCTACATCAACGGCGCGCCCGCCGTCAAAGCGCTCGAATTCATGCGCGACATGTGGAAGGTGGACAAGAGCGTTGATCCAGCTTCCGGCGGCTGGGGCTTCAACGAACGCCTGAACGCGCTGCTGCAGGGCAAAACCGCGATGGCGCAGAACTGGGCGCCCCTGTTTGGCAACCTGCCCGAAGACCCGAAGTCGTCTGCCGTCGTGGGCAAGATCGGCTATGCGGTGGTCCCGAAAGGGCCGGGTGGCCGCGCGGCCATGTTCGGTTGCCAGGGGACGGGCATCAACGCCAACTCCAAGAACAAGGCCGAAGCCTGGATGTACGAGCAGTGGTTGTTGAGCAAGGATACGCAGTCGGCCCTGCTCAAGACACTCCCGGCGGGCTTTATTTCATCGCGTAAGGACCTGGCCGACGAAGCCGCCAAGACCAGCGAGTGGCACAAGGCGTTTGTGGATTCGATCCCGATCATCCGCGACATGTGGAACAACGGCGATTACGCCGAACTACTGGACATCTGCGCCCGCCAGCTTAACCTGGGCTACATTGACAAAGTCCCGGCCAAGAAAGCGCTGGATGATGCGGCAACGGCGCAGCAAGTCGTCTATGACAGCAGCCCGGAAAACCCGAAGAACAAGAAGAAGTAAGGACTCAGCGGTTAAGGACTGAGTGGATGCCAGAGCGTTCGCCCAGTCCTCTCTCACGTTTAGCCTGTAGAACGATTGGATTTGTGATGGCAGAAACGACAGCGCCATTTGCCAGCGCCGCACCGGTACCAGCTGCGGAATCGCGCTTTGAACGGCAGATCTGGTGGTTTCCCCGGATTCTGCTGATTCCAACCATCGTCTACCTGTTCGTGATGACGGTCTTCCCGCTGCTGTACTCGCTGTTCATCAGCCTGTTCAGGACGGAAACAGGACGGCCCCCAGTCTGGATCGGGCTGGAAAACTATGGCAAGGTGTTGAGCGGCGGTGAATTCTGGTACGCGATAGGCATCACGCTGGTGCTGACCGTCGTGGCCGTGACGCTGGAAGTGTTATTCGGCGTTGGCATCGCGCTGCTGCTCAACCAGCGCCTGCGTGGGATGGGGCTGTTCAGGCTGCTGGTCTACCTGCCGATGATGGTCTCGCCGCTGGTCATCGGCTATTTCTGGCGCTACATGTTTGATGGCACGTTCGGGATCATCAACTGGGTTATCAATTCGACCATCGGCGGCCTGCTACAGCTTGACCCACCGCAGTGGTTGATCGACCCAGTGCTGGCCGCCATCGCCATCATCGTGGTCGATGTCTGGCAGTGGACGCCTTTTGTGGCGCTGCTGGCAGCGGCGGGTCTGAACACCATCCCACCGGCGCTGTACGAGGCCGCGACCCTGGATCGCGCCTCACGCTGGATGCAGTTCCGCCGGATCACACTGCCCTTCCTGGTAACGCCGCTGCTGGTCGCCATCCTGTTCCGCAGCATCGACACCATCAAGATCTTCGACAGCGTGTACATCCTGACAGGTGGCGGTCCCGGCGATTACACAGCGACGCTGTCTGTGCTGGACTATAAGGTCGGGTTCACCTACTTCCGCGTCGGTGAAGCAGCCGCCTTCTCGTGGCTGATTGTGATCCTGATCAACATCGTGACTACCGTGATCTTGCGCCTGATCACCCGCAGCCGCCGGGCACGGCTATATACCGCTTGAGTTAAGTAATGAGTACCAAACCAAAAGGTCTAGGCCGCACCATCCTTCAATACATTCCAGTGCTGCTCATCGTGGCGCTGTTCTTCTTCCCGCTGTTCTGGATGTTCAGCACATCGTTTAAGCAGCGCGTGGACTGGTACGCCGTGCCGCCGCGCATTCTGTCTTTTACGCCGACCCTGCAAAACTACGATCAACTGCTGTCGATTGCCATCGTACCCCTTCAGGTGTTGATCGACCCGGCGACGGGCCAGCCCAAGATTAACAAACTGACCAACGAACCACAGTTGCAGCGGCCAAGCCAGGTCTTGCCATCCGACGAGTACCGCGAGCTAACGCGCTTTAACCTGTTCGGACAATGGTATCTGGTCGGCACGAAGAGCGAATTTCTCCGCTTTATCTTCAATAGCATCGTGATCTCGCTGGCGACGACGGTCTTCTCGATCATCATGGCCTGCCTGACGGCTTACGGCTTCTCGCGCTTCCCGCCCCGGCGCAGCGACAACATCCTGTTCTGGATTCTCAGCCTGCGGATGCTGCCGCCCGTCGCCGTGATCGTGCCGTACTTCTTCATGTTCCAGGCGTTCGGGATGCTCGACAAGCACCTGACGTTGATCCTGGTTTACTCGGTGTTCAACATCTCGTTTGGGGTGTGGCTGCTCAAGGGTTTCTTTGACGAGATTTCACCCGAACTGGAAGAGGCGGCCATGATGGACGGCTATGGCCCCTGGGCGGTGTTCCGCAAAGTGGCACTGCCGCTGGTCGTGCCCGGCATTGCGACGGTAGCCGTCTTCAACATCATCCAATCGACCAACGAATTTTTGCTGGCTTTTGTGCTGACTCAGAACGTAGCGACGACTGGCCCGGTGGCGCTGACCAAGTTCCTGCCGCCGACAGGCATCGACTGGGGCGGCATTTCCGCCGCTGCGACGCTGCTGGTCGCGCCCGTCGTCGTGTTTACGATCCTGGTGCGCAACCAGTTGATCCGGGGCATGAGCTTCGGGCAGTTGAGATAGCAAGGGGAGAAGATGGCGCGGGTCGTGGTGGATCATCTGCACGTCTGGTACGGCAAGACACATGCCGCAGACGATATTTCGCTGACGGTTGACGACGGCGAATTCTGCGTTTTTCTGGGGCCATCGGGCTGCGGCAAGACGACAACCCTGCGCGCCATTGCCGGCTTGATCAAGCCGGATGCGGGCGACATCCTGATCGACGAGCAGGTGATCACGAAGCTGTATCCGGGCGAACGCGACATTGCGATGGTTTTTCAGTCGTATGCCCTGTACCCGCATCTGACCGTCGCCAAACACCTGGCCTTTCCGCTTGAAGCCAAGAAGATGGACAAAGCGACCATTGCGGCGGAAACACAGCGTATCGCAGAACTGCTCGGCCTGACCGACGTGCTGGATCGGCTGCCGCGTCACCTCAGCACCGGGCAGGCGCAGCGGGTCGCCATTGCGCGGGCGCTGATCCGCAAACCGCGCGTGCTGCTGCTCGACGAGCCGCTCAACAACCTGGACGTTCGGCTCAAACTGCAAACGCGCGCCGTCCTCAAGCGCTTGCAGCGTGATCTGAACATCACCACGATCTATGTCACGCACGATCAGGAGGAGGCGCAAAGCCTGGCTGATACGATTGTGGTCATGGACAACGGGCGTATCCAGCAAAGCGGCAGTCCCATGCACATCTACGACCAGCCGGTCAATGAGTTTGTCGCTGGCTTCATCGGCACGCCGCCCATGAACTTTATGCGCTGCAAGGTGGAACGGACCAGGGGACGCGGCACGTACCTGCTCGGCCCGGATGGCTTTGAACTGCACGCCGGAGATGCATTATCGGCGCAGATCGGGGATTTGCCCGACGACTCGGACGTAACGATTGGCATCCGGCCCGAACGGATCGCACTGCACACCGAACCGGATGAGTCGCTGCCGCTCGGCCACGTTCACATTGTCGAGCCGGAGGGCAACGACCTGATCATCAGCGTGCGCGTCGGCAATGCCATCTGGAAGGTACGGGCCACCAAGGCGCAGTTTGGTGGGCGTTTGCAGCGTGACATACCGGTCAATCTACGGATCGATCAGTCGAAGTTGCACCTGTTCGCGCCGGGCACAGGGCAGCGGATCGAGGTGCTGAATCAGGTGAACCTCACCCCCTGACCTCCTCTTCACCAGCAGAGAGGGGAACCGGGTGGCGATGGTGTCGCATTTTCTCGCCTCTCCGGTTGGAGAGGGGCCGGGGGTGAGGTCAACAGTTAAGGGGTGTTATGTCCCATCTTCGTGTCGAAAATCTCAAGGTCAGCTATGGCAGCCGGGTTGCCATCCAGGATGCGACTTTTACCGTCGAGCAGGGTGAACTGTGCGTGCTGGTCGGGCCGTCCGGCGCCGGCAAGAGCACGATCCTGCGGGCCATCGCGGGCTATGCGCCCATCGAGCGCGGTGACATTTACGTGGGTGATACACACGTCAACACCTTGCCGCCGCAGGATCGGGACATTGCAATGGTCTTCCAGCAGCGAGCGCTCTACCCGCACATGACGGTCTGGGAGAACTGGGCCTTTCCGCTGGAGGCCGTCCAGCGCCCGAAGGATGAAATCCGGCGGCGTGTGGCCGAGATCGCCGAAATGCTGCAAATGACGCCATTCCTGGATCGCTATCCGCGCCAGCTTTCGGGCGGGCAGCAGCAGCGCGTCGCCATCGGGCGGGCGCTCATCCGGCGGCCAAAGGCGTTCTTGTTGGACGAGCCGCTTTCTGGCCTGGATGCCAAGCTGCGCATCGAAACGCGCTCGTACATCAAGCGGCTGCACGGCGACCTGGGCGTGACGATGGTTTACGTGACGCACGACCAGATCGAGGCGCAGGCCATCGGCCACAAGATCGTGGTGCTGAACAACAACCTGGTGCAGCAGGTCGGCACGCCCGATGAAATCTACAACAAACCAGTCAATATGTTCGTGGCCGAATTCTTGGGCAGCCCGCCCATCAACCTGATCGAGTGCACGGCGGCGACGGAGGGCGACAGGCTGCGCCTTTCGCACGGGCCGCACTCGTGGACTCTTGATCCGGCTCGGTCAGCGCGCATCCGCGAACGGTTGAAGGATGGCGAGGTGGTGCTCGGCGTCCGCCCTGAAGACATCCGGCTCCACCGCGAGCCGGGCGAGGGGCGCATCCCGGCAGAGGTGTACGTAACGGAGCCGCAGGGTCACGAGATGATCGTTGATCTGTCCTTCGAGAAACTGATCCTGAGGGCCAAAGAGGATCGGGAACGCGGGCTGGGCGAGTCGTTGAAGCTGAACGAGCGTGTTTACCTGGACTTCGCGCTGCCTCGCTGCCACGTATTCGACAGGGTATCAAGGGTCTGTCTTAGCTGACACCTGGCCGCGATTGGGAGGACAGCATGGCCGAAGCCTACTCGATGAAGGTACGCGATGACGGGATCGTCGTCTTTCGGCTGCCTAAACAGTCGCGGGACGTGATCGACTGCTGGATGGAAGACCTGTCACGGCTTGGCACGGCCTGGATTGAGGGAGAACTGGTGCTGCTGCTGATTGATATGCGCGGCGTGGGCGTTGCCACACCCTACGGTGCGGATAGCCTGCAAAAAGTCAGCCGATTCACGTCGGCCACGCAGAATATCCATACCGCCTTCGTCCTCGATGGGGGCGCGGCTATCGCCCTCTCGAACCGCCTGCTGGACAGCCTGGGGCCGCTGTTGGGCGAGAAACGCGCTTTTACCGCCGAAGACGAGGCGATCAGGTGGTTAAGCAGGCAATTATCGTGATAAGCATTGGGCATATAGCCGAGTTTGGAACAAACATCTCTTGAAAGGGACACGGACGGCATGACCACAGCACAAGCCGCCGATCTGTTGGCGCAACTCTTCCGTCTCGACGGCAAAGTGGCACTGGTCGCAGGCGGCTATCAAGGTATTGGCGCTGAGGTTGCGCGAGGACTGGCGGCAGCGGGCGCGAAAGTTGCCGTCAGTGGGCGCAGCGCCGAGAAGGCACACAGCTTTGCCGACGAATTGAAAGCAGGCGGCAGTGACGCCTATGGCACATCCTTCGACGTGACCTCGATAGATGAGATTCGACGCATGGTGGACGAAGTGGCCGGGAACTTTGGCCGCCTGGACATCCTGGTCAACTCGGTGGGCACAAACAAAGAGGAAAAGGCCGAAGATTTCACCGAAGCTACCTTTGATTACGTCTACGACGTGAACTTGAAAGGTGCGATGTTCCTGGCACAGGCTGCCGCGAAGCATATGATCCGGCAGGGGCAGGGCGGCAAACAGGTACACATCGGCTCGGTGCGGAGCCTGCTGGGGCTGCGTGGCCGGGGCTACGCAGCATACACCGCCACGAAGGGCGGCCTGGTCATTCTGTGCAAGCAGTTGGCGGTAGAGTGGGCGCCTCACAACATCACGGTGAACGTCGTTGCGCCCACCTTCGTCCGCACGGAACTGGTGGCGCACATGCTGGCTGACGAGAAATTCTACAACGGGCTGGTGTCGCGTATCCCGTTGGGGCGTATCGCGGACGTGCGCGACGTGATGAGCGCGGCCCTGTTCTTTGCCTCGCCTGCCTCGGATTTTGTGACCGGGCAAACGCTCTACATTGATGGCGGGATCACGGCCTCTCAGTGAGGCGCTTTTTGTTTAAGTGCAGTAATCGATTATCGAGAGGTTCAACCTTACCCCCTACTCCCTCTCCAACTGGAGAGGGGAAAACCAAAGGAGATTTCGTTAATGACGCGCAAGATTATTGACCTGAGTATGCCCGTCCACAACGACATGATCGCCTTTCCGCGCGTGGTGCGCCCGTCGATGGCAATGTATGAGACGTGGCAGCAGTTCGCGGAACGGATCGGCGCGGCCAGGTACGGCGTCAATTGGCTGACGGCCAGCTACCTGATCGTGCTGGGTGATCATATCGGGACGCACATCGACTCGCTGCGCCACCTGCGCGACGATGCACCCGGCCCCGAAGGTATTCCGCTCGAATACTGCTACGGCGACGGCGTATGCCTGGACTTCCGGCATCTACCGAAAGGGGCTGGTATTAGCACCAACGACGTGAAGGAAGCGCTGACAAAGATCAACTACACGGTCAAACCGCTGGACATCGTGCTGATCCATACAGGGGCGGGCCAAATCCAGTCCACCGAGGCGTACCTGACCGACCAGTGCGGCATGACCGCCGAGGCGACCAACTGGCTGCTTGACCAGGGCGTGAAGGTCATGGGCATCGACGCCATCACCTTTGACCCGCCGGTATGGGCCATGTTCGAGCGCAAGCAGTTCTGGGAGGCGCACCGCGTCATGCTGCAACGCGAGTATTACCACCTGGAAAATATGACCAACCTCGATCAGCTTCCGCCGCACGGCTTCACGCTGTGCGTGCTGCCCATCAAGTGGGTGAACACGACGGCGGCTCCCGTCCGGGCAATTGCCATTGTGGAGGGCTGAACGATATGGAACCGCTGGTCGCCTGGTTGGATGACCTGCCGCCGGGCAGTGTATCGATGGCCGGGGGCAAGGGCGCGAGCCTGGGCGATATGGCCCGCGCCGGGCTGCCCGTCCCGCCGGGGTTTGTGGTATGTGCGGCAGCCTTTCGCAGCTTCCTGACCGCTAACGGCGGACGCGAGGTGATCTGGCGGGCCGTCGAGCACCTGAACGTGAACGACGAGCGCCAGCTTGACCGCGCCGAAAAGACCATTCGCAGCTTTTTGCTGGATCAACGCCTGCCGGAGGCGCTGAACGCCGACATTCGGGCCGCCTACAATCGACTTGGCCGCAACGCGGTGGTGGCGGTGCGTTCCAGCGCCATCAGCGAGGACAGCGAGGGCGCGAGTTTCGCCGGCCAGCAGGAAACGTTTTTGAACGTGCGGGGCATCGAGGCGGTGCTCCACCATGTCCGCGAGTGCTGGGCATCCTTCTTCACGGCGCGGGCACTGTTCTACCGCGCCCAGAAAGGATCGCTGGCCGACATGGCCATGGCGGTGGTCGTGCAAAAGCTGGTCAACCCGGACAGGAGTGGCGTGCTGTTTACCTGCGACCCGGTGCAGAACCGCCTTGACCAGATGGTGATCGAGGCAGCCTATGGTTTGGGCGAGGCTGTCGTCTCCGGGCTGATCACACCCGATCACTACGTCCTTGACCGCGACGACGGCTCACTTGTGCGCGAGCATGTCCCGCACAAGTCGATTGCAGTGGTGCGCGCTGAGAACGGCGGCACAGAGCAGGTTCCGCTGCCTGCGGCACGCGCCAGTGCGCGTGTCCTGAGCGAACGCGACCTGGAACGACTGCGCAAGATCGGGCTGGACCTGGAGCGCTACTTCGGCAGACCGCAGGACGTAGAATGGTGCATCGAGGGCGATGTGCTGTACCTGTTGCAGAGCCGCCCGATCACGACACTGTGAGAGAGAGGCGCGGGGCTAAAGGCAAAAGTTCAGGCGCAACAGTCAATGGACAGACCAGATTCAGCATTAATTGGCGCGGCGCGGCAGTGGGTCATCGACAGCTACCCCTATAACTCACGTCACCTGTTGAAGGCGCTGGACTGGCTTGACCGGATCGCGCCCGACGCGACGGAAGCGATGCGTCTGGCGACGCTGACGCACGACATGGAGCGCGCCTTTCCCGGTCCCGATCAACCCGTGCAGGAGAAGATCGACGGGCTGGGGGCCGACGACGAGTACAACAAGGCGCATTCGGCCCGCAGCGCCCGGATTGTCGGGGCCTGGCTGCGTGAACAGCACGCCGACGAGACGCTGATCCAGGAGGTCGAGCGCTTGATCGTGGCCCACGAGATCGGCGGCTGGCCCGAGGCGAATCTTGTGCAGGCAGCGGACAGCCTGAGCTTCTTGGAGACGAATGTTGACCTGTTTCTTGACATGGCACGCAGTGGCAAACGCACGCTGGACGAGGTGATGCTCAAGTTCTCCATGACTTACGAGCGGATTCAAGCGCCTGCGGCGCGAGACCTGGCGCTGCCGATGTACGAGGCGGCGCAACAACGGGTTCAGGAGTTTGCTGAAGAACATCAGGACGAACCATCCTCATGATTATCGAAGAGACTTTCACGATCAACGCGCCCATCCAGAAGGTGTGGGACTTCTTCCTGGACATCGAGCAGATGTCGCGCTGTATGCCGGGGGCGGAGGTGCGGCAGACCGATCCGACCACTTACGAGGGTGAACTCAAGGCGAAGGTCGGGCCGATTGGCGCGACGTTCAACGGTACGGTCACGCTCACCAACCAGACCCCGCCCACCGCGCTGACCGCGAAGGTGCAGGCCAAAGATAGGATGACGGCCAGCATGGTGCAGGGCGAGTTCACGTCCAATTTGAAGCGCTTGGGGCCGCTGGAAACCGAGGTCAGCTACAAGATCGACGTGACCATTCGGGGCAAGATCGGGCAGTTCGGGCAGACGGTGATTCAGGACACGACCAAGCGGCTCTCGGCGGAGTTCCTGACGTGCCTCAAGGCGCAGATCGAGACGCCCGAAGGCCAGCCCGCGCCTGCCCCCATGTCCACCCGACGGGCGACAAGCGCAGCGGCCTCGGCATTTCTGGCGGCGCTGGTTAACGCGATCCGCCGCTGGTTTGGGCAGGTGTTGGGACGAAAAGCATGATCGACTTCGACTGGATCGAGCCGACGACCATCCCCGACACGTTCAAGGCGATGGCCGACTACGGCGAGGATGCCCGCCTGATCGCCGGGGGAACATGGGTGACGCTGGTGCTGAAACAGGGATTGCTCATGCCCTCGGCGCTGATCTCGTTGCGGCGTGTGCCGGGCCTGGATCAAATCGCTTACGATCCCGCTGATGGGTTGACTGTCGGTGCGCTGGTCACACACCGGATGATGGAGACGCACCCGCTGGTGCGCCAGTACTACCCGATGCTGGCCGAAACGTTCGGTGTGGTCGCCAACGTGCGCATCCGCAACCAGGCGACAGTGGGCGGCTGCCTGTGCGACGCCGACTATGCCAGCGACCCGCCCGCCACACTGACGGCGCTCGGCGCATCGGTGCGTTTGCAGAGCGCGACGGGCGAACGGCGCGTTCTGGTGCACGACTTTATCACCGGACACTACGAGACAATTATCAAACCAGGCGAACTGCTGACAGCGATACACATCCCGGCCCTGCCAACCGGCGGGCGCGGTATCTACGGGAAGTACCGCACGCGCTCCCACGAGGATCGGCCCTGCGTGGGCGTGGCGGTGGTGCTGGCGACAGCGGATGGCGCATGTTCGCATCTGAGCGTGGTGATCGGCGCTGTGGCTTCGCGTCCGCAGCGTGTTCCGGCGGCGGAACGACTCGCCCTCGGCAAGCCGATCACGGAAGCGCTGGCCCGGCAGATTGCCGACGCTTACGCAGATGCTATCGATCCACTGGATGATCTGCGCGGCTCCGGCTGGTATCGGCGACAAATGATCCGCGTATTGGTGCGCCGGGCGACTTTGCAGGCCAGGGATCGGAGCGCGACGCAATGACTGCGCATACAACCATCGGCCAGGCCGTGCCCATGATCGACGCGCGGGAGCGCGTCACCGGGACGATCAGCTATGTGCTGGACGTGGAACTACCGGGGATGCTGTATGCGCGTATCTTGCGCAGCCCATATCCCCATGCCCGGCTGACGCGCGTGGACGCCAGCGCTGCACTCGGCGTGGAGGGCGTGATCGCCACGCTGACCCGCGATGACTTCAACGACCCGGCTATCAAGCCTGTCTACGGGCCACAGATCAAGGACAACCCGATCCTGGCGATGGACAAAGTGCGCTTCGTGGGCGACCCGGTGGCGGCGGTGGCGGCTGAGTCCGAGTCGGCAGCCGACGAGGCGCTGCTGCTGATCGAGGCCGATTACGAGGAACTGTCCGCCGTGTTCGACGCCTACGAAGCTGCCCAGCCGGGCGCGCCGCTCATCCACCCCATGAGCGAGGACTGGATCGGCACGTCGGCCTATTTCGACATGCGCCCGCAGCCCAACACCAACATTGCGCACCGCTTCCGCATCCGGCACGGTGAGGTCGAGCGCGGCTTCTCGGAGGCGGATATTGTATTGGAGGAAACGTTCCGCACGCCCGCCGCTGCGCACTGCGCGATGGAACCCCACGTCTGCGTAGCCCACTTCGAGACACCGGATCGGCTGGTGGTGTACAGCGCCACGCAGACGCCCTTCAACACCCGCGATGCGCTGGCCGAAATGTTCAGCCTTCCCAAAGAGAACGTGCAGGTCTTCGTCCGCACGCTCGGCGGCAGCTACGGCAGCAAGACCTTCCCGCATGTGGAGCCGATTGCGGCGGCACTGGCCCGCAAGGCAGGCAGGCCCGTCAAGCTGGTGCTGCGCCGCGAGGAGGAATTTGTCACACTCAACCGTCATCCCGTCGTGGCCCGCGTCAAGATGGGCGTCAAACGGACCGGCGAGATCACGGCCAAGCAGGTCTGGCTGTACTACGACACGGGCGCATACGCAGACACCGGTCCTGGCGTGGCTCAAAAGGGCGGCTATGCCTCGGTTGGCCCCTACAAGATTCCGCACGTCTGGGTCGATTCGCACTGCGTCTATACCAACCTGCCGCCCAACGGCGCGTTTCGCGGCTACGGCGTGACGCAGTGCGCCTTTGCCTCCGAGATGATGATGGACATCGCGGCACACGCCATCGGCCTCGACCCGGTGGAGTTCCGCGTCAGGAACCTGCTGCACGAGGGCGATCAGTTTGCAACGGGCGAAACGCTCGAAGACGTGGCTTTTGAGGAATGTCTGCGCGATGCGGCCAGGGCCGTCAACTGGCAGGCGGGCGTGCGCGCCGACCTGAGCGATGGGCGGGTGCGCGGCAAAGGGGTATGCGTGCTGCTCAAGGGCATGACCACGCCCAGCCGATCCAGTGCCCGCGTGGAGATCGACCAGAATGGGCAGGTCACGGTCCATATGGGCACGATTGAGATGGGCCAGGGCGCACGCACCATCGCCGCGCAGATCGCGGCGGACGTGCTTGGCGTGGACTATGCCCGACTGACGCTGACCCTGCCCGATACGAATGCCACGCCCTTTGACGTTCGCACGACGGCCAGCCGTTCGACCTACATGATGGGCCAGGCCATTCGCAACGCCGCCAACGATCTGGCCGCCAAGCTGCGTTCGCACGCGGCGCTGTTCATGGGCGTACAGCCGCACGAGTTGGAGCTGCGGGGCGGGGCGATCTTCGCGGCGGGCAAATCGGCGCCGTTGGGCGAGATCGTGCAGCGCGCCGAGGTCGAAAAACTGGTCGGGGAGGGCGAATTTCGCAATGTGGGCAGCCTGAACCCGGACACCGGGCAAGGCGTGGCCTCGTCGCACTGGCATCTGGGCGCGGTGGCGGTGGAGGTCGAGGTCGATACGGAAACCGGGCAGGTACGCCTGACGCACGTGCACGCGGCGACCTACGCGGGCCGGGTCATCAACCGCTTCACGGCGGAACTGCAAAACGAGGGCAGCGTGATTATGGGCATCGGCAGCGCCTTGTTCGAGGAGATCAAGTTCGACGGCGGGCAGGTCAGCAACCCGAACCTGTCCGATTACATGATCCCGTCGATCATGGATTTGCCGGACAGGCTGACACAGCACCTGATCGAGCGGGAGGGCGCGCCCTCACATGGCCTGGGCGAGACGGCACTGCCCGCCATCCCGGCGGCAGTCGGCAATGCCGTCGCACACGCCATCGGCTATCGTGTGCGCAGCCTGCCGATCACGCCGGAGAAGGTGCTGCGGGCGATCATCGAGAAGGCGGATCAACCGTGAAACTTGACTTCATCCTGAACGGTCAGTCCGTCTCGTTGGACGACGTGCCGACTTCGGCCACACTGCTTGATGTGCTGCGCGATCACCTCAAGCTGACCGGGACGCGCCTGACGTGCGGGATCGGGATGTGCGGCGCGTGCACGGTGCTGGTCGATGGTGAGGCGTTGAGCGGCTGCCTTCTGCTCGTGCCGATGGTCGCCGGGCGTAATATCACGACGATTGAAGGGCTGGCTGCACCGGATGGCCCGCTTGACCCGGTTCAACAGGCGTTCGTGGATTGCATGGGCTTGCAGTGCAGCTACTGCACGCCGGGCTTCATCCTGGCGACACACGCGCTGCTGAAGGCGAATCCACAGCCGAGCGACCAGCAAATCAAGGAGTATTTAGCCGGGAACCTGTGTCGCTGCGGAAGCTATTATAAGATCATGGATGCCGTAAGGTTGGCGAGCGAACGGCTTCACCAAGCCCAGCGCACTTCGTAAAACGAAGAAATGATTTAAGGAGCATCAAAAATGACCGACCAGAATAAAGTGATTGATCAATTCTTAGGCGACGAATCGACGCCGATCCAGTGGGCGAGCGAGGACGAGGCCAGGCTCCACTTCTGGTTCGACGATCTGCACTGCCCACAGCCGATCACGCCCATGTGGTTCGACGTGGGCGGCTGGTGGTACACCTGTGCCTACATGTATCGCCGCTTTGGCGTGCCCTTCGGCCAGGATTGGGTCGCCAAGAAGGTGAACGAGTACGTGTTCTCGGCGGTTGTGCCACGCGACCCGAAGGAAGCCGAGCAGCTTGGCGCGTACTTCAACATGGTCATGCCTGTCTACGGCGAAAACTTCCTGAACTGGTGGCAGAACCGCTATCTGCCAGAGATTCGCCGCAACTTCGAGTTCCTGGATACCTACCCGATGGATACGGCGTCGCTGCCCGAATTGATGATCTTGCTGGAGGACGCGCTGGACATCCAGGAGCGGCATTTCCGCATCCACTGGATTTTGAACCTGGCGCAGTTTCAATCGGCGCTGGATTTCGGCGCGGCCTTCCAGGAAGTGATGGGCGAGCGCGATGACGAACTGATCGGGCGTATTCTGGTGTCCGACGAGGATCGCAACTGGGACTCGGTGCGCGAACTGTGGAAGCTGAAAGAGAAGGTGAAACACAGCCCGACACTCCGCGAGCTGTTCAAACTGGACACCGCCGAAAAGATATTGAAGGAACTGCCCAACAGCAGCGAAGGCAAGGAGTTCCTGCAAGCACTCGACGTGTACAAGATGGAGTATGGCAACAAGGCCATCTACACCCACGAATACATCTTCCCGACCTGGCGCGAGAACCCGGCCCCGATCATTGAAGCGCTGCGCGGCTATCTGGATAGCGACTACGACTACAACGCGGCGGTCAAGGCTCTGCGCGAGAACCGCGCCAAAGCCATTGCCGAGATGTGGGCGCGTGTTCCGACCTCGCAATCCGGCTCGGCTATCAAGGCTGTTGCCAGGCTGCAAAAGGCGCTTGACCTGGCGCTAAAGATGACGCCGCTGACACCTGACCATCACTTTTACATGGATCAAGGGACGTATGCGCGCGTCCGGCTGGTGTTTATGGCAATCGGGCGCAAGCTGGTGGAGCAGGGCGTCTTCAGCCAGCCCGACGATGTATTCTTCCTGAAATATGACGAACTGCGCATCATTGCCGCCAATCCGCTGGCTTTCGAGGTGAAGAAAGTGATCAAAGACCGGCGCAAGGCACGCGAGGACGCCTTCGGCGTCCGTCCGCGCACCTGGGTAGGCACGATCAGCAAGTGGTCGCTGTATGACGAGCCGTACAAGGCGCTGTGGGGCTGGCCGGACATTTACACGAAGGCCGACGAAATGGCAAAACAGCCTGTCGGCACGATCAAGGGCCTGGGCGCGTCGGCGGGCGTGGTGGAAGGCATCGCCCGCCACGTCCAATCGCCCGACGAATTCAACCAGGTGCAGAAGGGCGAAATCCTGGTCTGCAAGATGACCAACCCGGCCTGGGTCGTCGTCTTCACCAAGATCGGCGGGCTGGTCACGGACGCGGGCGGTGCACTCTCACATCCCGCCGTCGTCTCGCGGGAATTCGGCATCCCGGCGGTGGTTGGTACAGGCATCGCCACCGAGCGCATCAAGACAGGGCAGCGTGTCCGGGTCAATGGGGCAGCAGGCATCGTGGAGATTCTGGGGTAGAAGGATAGCTCCTCCTCTCTGCGCGCGGAGAGGAGGTCAGGGGGTGAGGTCAATTCACATAGGAACATCATTCTTGAAACCAGGCAAACCTCTCAAACGACAAGTTCTGCGCGACGAAATCCGCGATCACCTGGTCGATGCCATCCTGGGTGGCGAGTTCCAGCCGGGCGAGCGCATCATCGAGACGCGCATCGCTGAGATGTTGGGCGTCAGCCAGGCCCCGGTACGCGAAGCACTGCGCGACCTGGAACTGATGGGCTTCGTCGAGTCCGAGCCGTTTCGGGGTGCAACGGTCTGCCATCCATCGCTCGAAGAAATGCTGGCCGTGTACCCGGTGCGGGCGGCGCTCGAAGGCGCAGCGGGACGGCTCGCGGCCACACGCATCACCGATGAGCATTTCAACAAGCTTCAGGCGGCCCTCAACGCCATGATCGATGCCGCACAGCGCCATGACCGGCATGCGCAGTCCGTTGCCAACATCGAGTTTCATCAGGTGATCTTCGAGGCATCGGGCAACCGCACTCTGCTCCGGCTGTGGCAGATGATGAGGCTGTCCAACTGGACGTTCGTGACGGCGGCACTGAGCGGCCACAATCTGCTCGAACTGGCGCAGCGCCACCAGAGTCTGATCGATGCGCTGCGCAGCGGCAACCCGGATGCCGTCGAACAGGCGATGCGGGAACACATCGAGGAAGCGGCTCAATGGCTGGCGCTCTCGCTCGATAAGCGCGTTTAGCGTTTCGTGCCTCTTGCCTCCACGCTCTCCGCCGCGCAGAGAGGGAAAATCACGAGGGGCGACGCCAGGAGAAGCGCGCTCCGCAGCGCAGCACGGCACAAGGAACGCCAGCCGCCGACGCAATCCGCTCGAAGTCGCGCACGTCTGCCGTGTTAAAGGTGAACATGTCGTAGTGGTGCGGGATGACCAGCCGGGGCCGCACCTCGCAGGCCAGCGCGACGGCTTCTTCGGCGTTCATGTTGGGCGGTGTGCCGAGCCGCAGCAGCCGCTCATTCGTGCCGTTGATGGGCAGGAACGCGATATCGATCTCGAAGCGGCGCAGACGATCCGCCAGACCGTCGTAAACCAGCGTATCGCCGCTGTGGTAGAGTGTCAGGCCGTCCACCTGGAACACGAAGCCCAGGAAGGGATAGCCACTTTCCTCAGTATAGTCCAGAGCCGGATGCGCCGACGGGATGCTGTGCACGGTCAGCGGCCCCACCTGGATTGTCTCGTCGCCGCGCGTGCCGATCAGCCGGGCGCGATCCAGCCCCAATGTCGTGGCGTAGTCGATAATGGCGGTAGGCAGAATGAGCCTGGCCTGCGGCGACGCGGCGAGAATCTGCGGCGCGCTGCCCGGATCGAGGTGATCGGAGTGTTTGTGGCTGGCAAAGAGCCATTGCACGTCGGTCAGGTCGGGGCCGCGTAGTGGCGCGGCGGTCATGCGGATGTGTGGCTTGTCGGTGTTGGCGTATTTAGCCGTCAGGTGTTCCGAGAGGTACAGATCGACGTACCACAGCGCCGACGCCGTTTTGATGGCGTAGCCACTCTGCCCAAGCCACCACAGCATGACCTCGCCGGGGCCGGGTTGCGCGGAGGCGATGTCTTGCAGGAGGGTTGCGCCGCGCTGGACGGGTTCGATCAGAACGGGTGACGTCTGGTTCTGGCTGGGTAGCATGACCCTTACAACCCCTCGTGCGGCTTCTGAATCTCCGCCCCGGCTGTCGTCTGGATGCGCAACGGCGACGGATCGAGACACTGCAACGTATGGATGTCGCTGACGCCCCGGAAGACCAGTGCCAACACTGCCGCCTCGCACAGCAGATAAAGGTTCTGCGTGATGGTTGGGTGCTGCTGCGTGACGAAGGCCGGGGTCGTTTCGCCTTCGGGGAACATGGGAATGCCGAAGGCCATCATCTTGCCCTCAAGCACTTTTGTCCGCGCCGAGGCTTCACCGCCGTAGGGTTTGAACAGCTTGCCCCGGCTGTCCGCGTAGAATTTGCCGCCGCCCGGCGACTCAATCGTGCCGCCCGCCGCCATGCGTGACACGCCGATCCCGGAAGCCCCGACCAGCAGCGTTTCAGCGACGTGTTCGCTGGCTCCGCCCTCGACGATGATGGGCAGCGATGTACGGCCCCGCAGCGACCAGACCAGTTCAGGCCAGTCGATGACCGTGCCGCTGCGCGGGCCGGTCTTGCAGCGCCCGCCGCCGCCGATGCCCACGTACAGGGCATCGGCCCCGGCCTCCTCAACGCGGAGCGCCTGCGGCACATCCACGATCTGCCCGACGAACAGCTCCACCTCCGGCCCGAACGCTTTGCGCAGCGCCGCCGTGGTGTTCTCCGGCCCGGGGCCGGGTTCGGGCGAATAGGGCCGGAACTTGCGCACGCCGCGCTTGTAGAGCGCTTCGGCACGACGTAATGCCTTCTCCGGCGAGGCTTCCACCGTCCCGATCACGTTGCTCATCCACAGCGAGAGCAGTTGATCGCGGTCAGGCCGCCCGTTCAGGATCGGCTCGTTACGCAGCCACTCGAATACCGCAGAGGCCAGATCGGCCTGACGTTGAATATCGACAAACCCGGCGTTGCGCGGGATGCAGACGAGCGACAGGCTGGCGGCCATCGTCGCAATGGCCGGGACGCTGCCATACACGTCCGGCATGGCCGAGCCGACGAAGGGCGTGTGCGCCGTGCGGCCAATCTTGACGAATGGCCCTTCCTTCAAGCGCTGCTTGCGACTGATCCGATCCTGCTTGCCCTGCGGGTACAGCACTACCGCGCCCAGGTCGCCAATCGAAACCGCCGTTCCCTTCTGTCGCATGTGCTCGATGGCGTCCGACTGGATGGCGGGCAGGCGCGGGCGTTCGGCCTGCGTCTCGCGCAGCATGGCCTGCACCCGGTCTGGATGATTGAACACTTCCAGCAGGTAGGCCCGCACTCGCAGGATGTCGATCATCTGCTCTTCGGGAAAGAGCACCTGCCCGGCGTAATCCAACCCGTCGTACTGGGTGCGGATCAGACCCTGGCTCGGATAGGCGTTCTGCATCGATTCGCGCCGCCAGGGCCGCAGGTATTCGTCTATGTCCTGCTCGTAGGGCGCGAGCCGCTCCCGAATGTACTGTTCGGACTGCGGCGAATTCAGCAGGTCTTCAAAGCTGATCACGTCGGTTGATTGGTTCATAGCAACCGGCTACCTTTCGGATGTGTGGCGGCGACAAAACGAAGTCACATGGAGGTTTCGATACAGATCGCACTCGGCTGGTGGGTGAGCTGCGTCCGCTGATGCTTATGCTACCCGCGCAAGGGGGCCTTGTCAATCGTGTTAACCTCACCCCCAACCCCCTCTCCGCGCAGCGGAGAGGGGGTTGGGGGTGAGGTTGTCCATCCTGAATTGGCATTAATTCCCCACCCAATGCAGAATGATAGGTGCGCCGCTTGGATCGGAGGTGGAGCTGGATGTCCCCCGATAATGCCGATACCCAGAAAACGGATCAGGCCTTTCGTTCTTCGGCAGCAGGCGATTGGCGTCTCTTCGATGCCGAGATTCGCGCCAGCATCGCCTATGCGGAGGCCCTGGTCGAGCCGGGTGTGTTGACCGAAGCGGAGCGGGATAGCCTGGTGGCCGCGCTCAAGCAGATTCAGAGCGAGCACGAGCAGGGCAAATTTCTCACGTCGGAACAGGATGTATTCACCGCAATTGAAAACCGCCTGAACGAGATCGCAGGCAGCGTAGCTGGCAAACTGAATGCCGGGCGCAGCCGCAACGAGCAGGTCATGACTACCCTTCGACTGTGGCTGCTGGACGAAATGGAAGCCATTGGCGAATCTGTCGCCGCCATCCAGAGCGCGCTGATCCAGCAAGCCGAAGGCCACGTCGCCACGCTCATGCCCGGCTACACGCATTTCCAGCCCGCCCAGGTCGTTTCATGTGCCCATTGGCTGCTCAGTTACTTCTGGATGCTGGCCCGTGACCAGGAACGGCTGACGGCAGCCATAGGCCGCACCTCGTCCTGCCCGCTCGGCAGTGGATCGCTGGCCGGAACGTCCTATCGCATTGACCGGCGCGCGCTGGCCCAGGCCATTGGCTTCAGCGAAGTGACCGAAAACAGCATGGATGCCGTTGGCGACTCCGACTTCGCCGCAGAGTTTCTGTTTGTGGCGGCCATGCTCGGCATTCACCTTAGCCGCCTGGCCGAAGACCTGATCCTGTACAGCAACCCGGCCCTCGGCTTCCTGACCATCGACGCGCGCTACACGGGTGGGTCAGTGCTCATGCCGCACAAGCGCAACCCGGAAGCCGTCGAACTCTCCCGCGGGAAGGCCGGGCGCTTGCTGGGCGATCTGATGGGCTTCATGAGCACGCTCAAAGGGCTGCCTTCCACTTACAACCAGGACACGCAGGAAAACCGCCAGGCGCTTTTCGATGGCGTCGATACGCTGACCAGTATGCTGAACATCATGCAGGGCGTGGTCGAAACGCTGACCATTCATCCAGACAAGATGTGGGACGCGCTGGATGAGCGCATCCTGGCGAGCGACCTGGCCGATTATCTGGTCAGCCGCGCTGTACCCTACCGCGAAGCCTATGCCATTGTCGAGCGCCTGGTGGAAAAAGCCGAGCGTGAGGATATGCTCCTCTCGGAGATGCCACTCGCAGACTTCCAGGCCGAGTCGCCCGCTTTCGATGCCGACGTGTTTGCCATTTTTGACTACTCCCGATCTGCCGCGCAGCGTGGTACGATTGGTGGCACATCCTCCGCAGCAATCAGAGCACAGATTCGGCAGGCGAACACCTGGCTTATGGAGAACGGGTTGGCATAGGTTTATGCAACGGGTTACAAGTGAACTCTCGACGGAACCTCTGAGCGCCCTCAGCGCTGACATCCGGCAACTCGGCAATTTACTGGGCGAGATCATCCGCGAACAGCATGGCGACGAGGCGCTGGCCCTGGTGGAGCGAATCCGCGCCATCGCCAAAAACCGCCGCAAAAGCGAAAGCGATCCAGACTACGATCCGCAGGCCACCGCCGCTTTGATGGCAGAGATCGAAAGCCTCGACCTTGAATCCAAGCGCATCCTGATCAAGGCATTCAGCAACTATTTTCAGTTGATCAACATTGCCGAAGATATGCAGCGCATTCGGGTGCTGCGCCAGCGCGAAATGAATGGCACCCTGGGCGAGTCGATTGATGCTGCCATCAAGACCCTGCGTGATACAGGGCTTGACGCCGCCGCAGTGCGCGCTCTGCTCGACAAACTTTGCGTCAGGCTGGTTTTGACAGCACATCCCTCTGAAGCCAAACGACGTGAGGTTCTGGTCAAACTGCGCCAGATCACTCAGACGATGAGCATCCGGGATCGCCAGACGGTACTACCCCGCGAAAAGCGCGCACTGGACGAGGCGCTGGCCGAAGAGATCGAGGAACTCTGGCAGACCCGTCCGACGCGAGCACAGCGCACCACCGTTGCCGACGAGGTGGGGCACGGCCTGTACTTCCTCACGACCACTATCATGGATGTGGTTGTCGATCTGTACACCGACCTGCAATACAGCCTGGAAAAATATTATCCCGAAGGCGACTGGCGTGACCTGCCCATCGTGCTCCGTTATGCGTCCTGGATCGGCGGGGATCGGGATGGCAACCCCAATGTCACGTCGGACGTGAGCATGGAAACGCTGGATACCATGCGGCGGGCAGCCCGGCAAGCCTACCTGAACGAGATCGCTTTTTTACGCGAACATCTCACCCAGTCGGCCAACGAGGTGAGCGTTTCACCAGAACTGGTCGAATCGGTGAGCCGGGTGGGTGCGCCGCCCGCTCGCAACGCCGACGAGATTTACCGCCGCAAAATGGACTTGATCTGGGGCCATTTGAACGCTGATGGCTACAAGACCACCGAGGAATTTCTGAACGATCTGCTGATGATCGATCAGAGCTTGCGCCAGCATCGGGGCCTGCATGTCGCCAACGGTACGCTGCACCGGCTGATCCAGAAGGTGCGCGTGTTTGGCCTGCATCTGCTCCCGCTTGACATCCGCGAGGACGCGCAGCGGCACGCTGCCGCGCTGGATGAATTGTTCAGGTACTACGGGCAGTGTGACAACTACATCGCCTTGCCAGAGGAGGAAAAACAGGCGCTGCTGACGCACGAGATCGCCAGCCCACGCCCCTTCTTCCCGGCGGAACCGGCCTTTTCCGAGACGGCCAACCAGGTGATCGAGACGTGGCGCATGATCGCCAGCGCTCACCGCAAATACGGCAAAGCGGTAATTGACACCGTGATCGCCAGCATGAGCCAGGCCCCAAGCGACGTGCTGGCGATGCTGATGTTAGCCAGCGAGGTCGGCATCCAGAACGACGTTGACCTCGTGCCGCTCTTTGAGACCATTGATGACCTGCACCGCGCCCCGGCGATTCTGCTGACCCTGTTTGACAACCCGGAATATCAGAAGCACCTGGCGGCACGAGGGATGCGCCAGCAGGTCATGATCGGCTACTCGGACAGCAACAAGGACGGCGGGTACATCGCTTCCAACTGGGGGCTGTATACGGCGCAGCAGTCGATTGCCAGATTGTGTAAAAACAAGGGCATCGCACTGGAATTGTTTCATGGGCGTGGCGGCAGCATCGGGCGCGGCGGCGGCCCGGCCAACCGTGCCATCCTGTCGCAGCCTGCGTCGTCGATAGATGGCCGCATCAAGATGACCGAGCAGGGCGAGGTGATCGCGTACCGCTACGGCAATCCCGACATCGCGCGGCGACACCTGCATCAGGTCATGCACGCCGTCCTGTTGGCGACGGGCGCGCCACCCGAAACCGAAGTGCGCCCCGAATGGTGGGCCGCGATGGATACGCTGTCGGAGACAGGCCGTGTTGCCTACCGGGCTTTTGTCTACGAGCAGCCGGGCTTCCTGGATTACTGGCAGCAGGCCACACCCATCGACGAACTTGCCAACCTGTCGATCAGTTCGCGCCCGGCCCGGCGGCGCAAGGGTGGTTTTGCCGGGTTGAGGGCCATTCCCTGGGTGTTCTCGTGGGTGCAGAGCCGGGCCATCATCCCAAGCTGGTACGGCGTGGGGCAGGCCCTCGAGCAGTTTTGCCAGCACAGCCCCGACGGGTTGAAGTTGCTCAAAGAGATGTACGTGCAGTGGCCGTTTTTCAATGCGCTGGTTGAGAACGTACAGCTCGATCTCGCCAAAGCGGATATGGGCATCGCCGAGCTGTATGCCTCGCTGGTCAAGGATGTAGAACTGCGCGAGAGGGTGCTGAAACAAATGAAAGCCGAACACGCTCGCGCCTGTAAGTTGATCTGCCAAATCACCGATCAGAAGGAATTGCTCAGTAATTCGCCCATCATGCAGCGCTCCATCGAGCGGCGCAACCCCTACGTCGATCCGCTGAACTTCATCCAGGTGGCGCTGCTGCGCGAACTGCGCCAGTTGGAGCCGGACACGCCTGCTTACAAACAGATTCTGGCGGCGGTGCTGTTCACGATCAATGGCATCGCGGCGGGGATGAAAACGACGGGTTAGCGCGCGGTCATGTAGGCACGGATGGTGTGTAGGATCACCGCCGTGAACAGCGACAGCACACCGATGATGATCAGCAGCACCGCCAGCAGCGCATTGCCGACGGCCAGCCGCCCGTAGGTGTTGAAGCGATCCACGACCAGGATCATCCATAGCAGCCCGCCAGCCACCATCAGCATTCCGGGCACGCCGAAGAAGAACAGCGGGCGGTTCTGCCCGACCATGCGCAGAATGCCGTTCAACACCTGAAGGCCATGCGTGACAGGGTTGCGCTTGGCCTTTTCGTCGTAGTTCACGGCGATGGGCACTTCGCACACCATCAGCCTGTGTTCCTTGATCAGAAACTGCATTTCCGACTCAACCGAAAAGCCGCGCGTCTTGAAAGTGAAATGCTGGATGGCGCGGCGGGACAGGGCGCGGAAGCCGTTCTGCGAGTCGGTCAGGGCCACGCCCGACGCGATATTGGTGGCAAGCGTCAGCGCGTGCTGCCCGACCACACGCCACTGGGGGGCGTTGCTGGCGACCCCAATGAAGCGCGAGCCGACCACGATGTCGGCTGTGCCGTCCAGGATCGGCTTGAGCAGCGCCGGGATGTCGGATGGATTGTGCTGGCCGTCACCGTCCAGCAGCACAACGGCCAGCGCTTCAAGTTCGCGCGCCGCGCTGAACCCGGCGTTAAGCGCCGCCGCTTTACCCAGGTTGCGCGGTTGGCGGATGACCGTTGCACCTGCTGCCTCGGCCAGCGCAGCAGTTTCGTCGCTGGAACCATCGTCCACCACGATGACTTGATCCACAAAGCGGCGCGTTTTCAGCACGACGCTCCCGATGAACCGATCCTCATCGAAGGCTGGAATCACCGCCAGGATCGGGCCAGGGCGCACGGCTTGTTCCTGGGCTTGAAGTGAAGTGCTGTCGGCATTCGGCGTTATCATGGGTTTCATTGTAACACGTCTGGCCTGCCAGGTCAGAGATCGTCAGGCAAGGAGCGCTGAAAAGTCGACAAAAACAGTGTGTCAAACATTGTGTCAAATTCCCCTTTGACAGCCTCCGCCGATTGGTACACAATCTGACGCCAGCAATCAGCAAGCATGGACCAGAAGGCCACCAGATCGTGACGACCCAACCGACTGATCAGAAGACAGAAACGCAGACCCCTGGAATCAATACAGTGGCGGTGCATGGCGGCGATGACCGGGAGCGCGCTCACCAGGCCATTCCGATGCCCATCATCCAGACGGCCACCTATGCTTTCGCCGATACTGCTGACCTGATTCACTTCATGCAGCAAAAAACGTGGGGCAATGGCATTGAGGGCCGTGAGGAATACGGGCGCTACGGCAACCCGACGGTGCGTTCGGTGGAGGCCAAAGTGGCCGCACTTGAAGGCGCGGACGACGCGGTGCTGTTTTCATCTGGCATGGCGGCCATTACCTCGCTGTTGCTGGCGAGCCTGCCAACGGGCACGCACATCGTCATGACCGACGACTGTTACCGGCGCACCCGCCAGTTCTGCCTGACGTTCCTGAAACGGCTCGGCATCGAAACCAGCGTTGTGCCAATGGGAGACTACGAGGCGCTGGAAGCAGCGATCCAGCCCAAGATCACCCGCTTTATCATCTCCGAAAGCCCGACCAACCCGTACCTGCGCATCGCCGACATGGAGCGCATTGCCCAGATCGCAGCACGCCACAAAGTGCGCACGCTGATCGACAGCACATTCGGCTCGCCGGTCAACCAGCACCCGCTCAAGTACGGCATCGATTACGTGATCCACAGCGCGACCAAATACCTGGGCGGGCATCACGACCTGCTGGCGGGGGTCGTCGTGAGCCGCCGGGATCGGATCGCGGCGCTGCGCGATGCACGTGGGGTGCTGGGCGGCATCGTCGATCCGCAGAACGCTTACCTGTTGGAGCGCGGCCTGAAAACGCTGGGGCTGCGCGTGGCACAGCAGAACGCGACAGCGCTGGCCGTCGCGCAGTACCTGGAAGCGCACCCGAAGATCGAGCGGGTCTGGTACCCTGGCCTGCCCTCGCACCCCGATCACGAGATTGCTGTCCGGCAGATGTCCGGCTTTGGCGGTGTAGTGTCCTTTGAAGTGCGCGGCACGCTCGAAGATACGAGCCGCTTCATTGACGCGCTGCAAATCCCGTACCTGGCGCCCAGCCTGGGCGGCGTGGACAGCCTGATCGAGCAGCCTGCGCTGATGTCGTATTACGAGAAGACCACCGAGGAGCGGCTGGCGCTCGGCATCAAAGATAACCTGGTTCGCTTTGCGATTGGAGTCGAGGATACCGCCGATATTATCGCGGATCTCGCGCACGCCTTAGAGGTCATATAAACAAATGCCCGTTTTCCCGATGGCGCGATCCGTCGAGGTCTTCGCGCCGGCCACTGTTGCCAATCTTGGGCCGGGGTTCGATATTTTGGGGTTGGCGCTGGCCGAACCCTATGACGTGATTTATGCCGAGCGAGTCGATGAACCCGGAATCGTCATCGACCAGATCATCGGCGACGGCGGCAAACTGCCGCGTGATCCCAAAAAGAATACGGCCAGCATCGCCGCCGCGCTGGTGCTACAGCAGTTGATGATTCAGAGCAGCGGCGTCGTCCTGTCTATTCAAAAGGGTCTGCCGCTCGAAAGTGGGCTGGGCAGCAGCGCAGCCAGTGCAGTGGGTGCGGCAGTGGCTGTCAACGCGCTGTTTGGCAACTCGCTGCGCCGCCAGGACCTCCTCCCGGCGTGTGTGGAAGCCGAGGCCGCCGTCAGTGGGCGTCACGCCGACAACGTAGCCCCGGCGCTGCTTGGCGGTATTGTCCTGATCACCGGGTTCACGCCCGACGCGATCTATAAGCTGCCGACGCCCGCCAACCTGGCACTGGCGCTTGTGACGCCGGATGTTTCCGTGCCCACCGCCGATGCGCGCGCTGTCCTGCCCAAAGCCATCCCGCTCGGCAATATGATCGGGCAGATGTCCTCTGTCGGGCTGCTGGTGTCCGCCATTCACACCGGGAACGTGCCGCTCATGGCACAGGCCATGGAGCGCGACTACGTGATTGAGCCAGCGCGCCAACACCTGATGCCCGGCCTCAAAGAAGTGCGCGAAGCGGCCCGCAAGACGGGCGCACTTGGCACAGTGATCAGCGGCGCAGGCCCGACGCTGTGTTCGATTTGCACGACCACCAACGTGGCCCGCCGCGTCGCGGAAGCGATGGAATCCGTGTATGCGGTGATGGGCATTTCTGCGACCACCCGCGTGACTGTGCCCTCGATGGACGGCGCAACGCTGCGCATCATCGAAAGGTAGCAGCGTCTTTCCCCACAAATATGTCGAGCAAAGGAGCCGGCCCATCCTGCCAGGTATTGCACTCCGGCTCTCGATTGCTATAATCTTCACAAGACGTTTCTGTGACATACCCGCGTTAATTGGCAAAACTCATACGAAAGGTTAATGCGCCATGTTCAAACCTGAGCGCGTCCTGCTCTGTGTGGCCCTGGCGGGACTGCTGGCAGCCTGTGGCACACCAGCCACGCAGGCTCCGACCTTTGTGCCGACCCAGGCTCTCCCGACCCGTGTCCCCGTCATCGAAGCCACCCAACGGGGTGGAGCAGCAGGCGTCACTGGCCCAACCGCCGTGTCCGTACAGTCCACCGTGCCGCCAACTGTCCCCCCGACGAAGCCCCCGGCGACAGCCACGCGCATTCCGGCCTCGCCCACCAGCCTGCCTGCCACCGCCACCATGAACATGCCCGGAATAGCAACTCAGTCTGCACAGGCTGTTTCTGGCGATCCGGCTAAAGGAGAGGCATTGTTCAAAAATGGCACGGGCGACCCGGCGGTCCCGGCCTGCTCGACCTGCCACAACGTCGATACGGCAGATGTGAAAGTAGGCCCGTCTTTACAGGGGGTCGCCACGCACGGTGGGATGCACGCACAACAAAAGGGCCAGGATGTACCTACCTATCTCCGCACGTCCATCCTGAATCCCAACGATTATCTGGTGCCCAATGCCGAGGGGCATGTGTTCTCGGTCAATGGCGTCAGCTTGATGTTCCAGGACTACGCCAAACACCTGACACCCGAACAGGTCAACGATCTGGTGGCGTATCTGCTGACGCTGAAATAGTCTTGCGCAATGCCAATGGCTCGCCGCCCTCCCTGGCCTACGCGGGAAGGTGGCAAGCCATCTGTTCCGATTACTCCCGTTATTTTCACAGAGTAACTAAGCAGATCGTTAAGAAGGGCGAATCTGAAGCTACATACCCCCATTTTAACCGAAGATTGTCGGAAAAGCACAGGTGTTCGCAAAAATTACGCGCGGAAAACGAGTTGCGTTAGTATTTACAAATGTTTATAGACACAGTAGCACCCAGATGAATATACTGATTTATAACTTTTATACACTGCCGGAATATCCTTCATTCCTGGCCTACACAAAAGAGCGGCGTCGATGGCTACACTACAAACTGCGCGACAGAACTCGGCATTTACCGCGAAATCACGCCTCAAGCAAGTCGTTCGGGATCGTGTTGAACAACCCGCGACTGCGCCCGACACTTCGCCCATTGAACATGTGGTCGAGCGTTTCAGCACGAACTCCGTGCCGAAAAACACGGCAAACACATCGACGATGGCCGGGCACTACCCGGAACGCCTGACCGACATGGAGCAGCGCCAGTTGCTGCTGCAAACGGTCACTGTATATGAAGGCTGGCATCTCGTCTCTGTGCAAAACAGGCCAGAGAGCGACGTGCTGGTCGCATACCTGGTACGCAACCGCGATAATGTCGATCCTGCCGAGGCGATCCGCGATGGCCGGGCCTTACAGATCATCATGGACGCCATCGGTGACATGAAGATACAACATCCCCGGCGCAAGAGTCAAACGCCATCCTGGAAGCGCTGGCTTTCAAAACTAACGGCTGTTTTTGCCCGCTAGTCGCTACTTTCGTCTCGTTGGGGTTCCTGAAGCACGCGCCTACGGAGCGCTAAGGGCTATGTCAAATACGTCGTCAAGCACACCCGGAACATCAGGCAATTCGGGCCGCAAACCGGAACAGCCTCGAATTGAAATCATCAACGATGCCGCAGCCGAGATTCTGTCGCACTCAACACCGCGCGGCTTCGGCAAATATACCGGTGATCAGCGCTATCAGGAGATTTTTGAAGATGCGGCTGAAGGCGCGCCCGATTTCGGCTATCCGGGAACGGGTCTGGGTGCAAGCTACCAGCGCCCATTCAGCCACACCAATTTCGGCAGTGATGCGCCATACCGTGATACGGTCATTGTGCTGCACCACAATAAGCAAGGCATCCGGCTATTCTTGCAGGCCAATTTGCGAACGTTCCTGGTGATCTTGCTGATCATCGCGGCCATTGTGAGCAGCCCCAGCCTGGCCGACATGATCAATACCTTGCTGCGGGCTGTTCTGGGCGCACATTGACAGGGCGATTGGCGTCGAACCGCTAACATCTGTAATCTGGCGTGTTAATGAAAGTGGCGCGCAGTCGTAAAATGTTTATAATAAGCCCTTAACAGGGTGAGAGATGGTCAATTGGTAGCGCGACAATACTAATAGCTTCATAGTTGCGCACCCTGGCCTATCTAGCACGCCAGCGCAGTCCGTCCACAACGCAGTTCGGCCAGTTTGGCAGCGTGCTAAATGAACGAATTGTCCTCTAACCAGGCCGAGGTCTTGAAGCAGGCGATTGCGGCCCTCGAAAGCCAGCGCTCCACACTGGGGGACGCGGTAGTCGAGGCGTCGCTGGTTGCGTTGCGCGCACAACTGGCACAGGTCGAAGCCGCGCTCCAACGCCGCGAGGAAGGTCGCGTGCCGCGCCTGATGACCTGCCTGGTGGCAAACCTCATCACCCGAGACAAAGACCCCAGCCGGGGTTTGAAAGTGCTCGATCACGGCTTCAATCTGGTCGCCGAAACGGTCCGGCTGTATGGCGGCACCGTGCAGGGGGTGCGCGGCAATTACCTGGTCGCCTTGTTCAGCGGTGGGGCTGACGATCCGGCTCGTGCCGCTCATGCAGCGCTGGAAATGCGCCAGCAAATCCTCGACTTCTCGACAGAGCGCGAAAAATCCGGTCATGGTGGGATCACGTTTCGCGCCGGATTAAATATCGGCACGCTGGAGCCGGGCACGGCTCAACCCAAAGGTGAAACGGGTACGGTGGACATCGCGGGCGTGCTCTCCCAGTACGCGCCGCCCAACACCATCCTGGTCAGCCAGCAGATTCATACCTACCTGAACGACGGCTTCGCCTTCCAGACCGGGGCCGTTGTTGAGCTTGGGCAGAAGCGTATCCAGACCTATCGGCTGATCGACGCCCGCAAAGCGTCGCAGATCCAACGGCGCGGCGTTTCGCTCGAAATCCCATTCCTGGGCCGCCACACCGAGATGCGCACCATCCTGCACCAGATCGAGCAGCTCAGTGAAGGAGGAGTGATTGTCCTGGCGGGTGAGTCGGGTTTGGGCAAGACCCGGCTGGTGGAGGAGGTGCGAGCAGCCGCGCCTGTCATCCAATGGTTGGACGTGCGCTGCAACATTGCTCCGGTGAAGATGATTTACGGCGCGTGGGTGGATCTGCTGCTGCGCCTCGTCGGGGCCGACCCGTGCAGCTCGCAGCGCAGCATCGAAAAAGCGCTCCGCGATTGGCTGAACGCACGGGGCATTGCCGCCGACTGCTACCCCTTCCTGGCAAACCAGATCGGGCTTGCACCGCTGGACGATAGCGACCCGGAGCGGATCGCCCGCCAGACCATCGAGGCGTGGCAAGTGCTCCTCAGCGAGATGGTTCACAACCGGCCTACTGTGATCGTGTTTGAGGAGGCACAGGCGCTCGATTCGTCGTCGCTGGAACTGCTCGAGGCGCTGGTCGACTCGTTCCAGCATTTCCCGCTGGTGTGGATACTGGTCACTCAACCTTTGTATAACCAGCCCGCCACCGCCACGATCAACAGGCTCTCCAAGAAACTTGGCCTGAACCGCTATATGTATCTGGGCCTGGAACCTATCGAAGACGACGACTCGTTGGCACTGCTCCATGCTGTGCTCGATGTCGATGAACTGCCCGACCCCCTTCAGGCGGGCATTCTGGAGCGGGCCAAAGGCAACCCGTTGTTTTTGCAGCACATCATCCGCGCCCTGATTGACCGGCGCGGGTTGGTGGCCGATCCGCAGGGGCATTGGGGAGTAACGGCGGCGGCATTGCAAGAGCACATGCCCTGGACGCTGCGCGAGCTGGTGTTGCAGCGGGTGCGCAGCCTGCCCGGCGATGCTCAGGAATTGCTGCATCTCATCGCCGTTGCGGGCGATCCGCTGGTTCCAGGGGTGATGAAATCGCTGACACCCTCGCCCAACCCTGGTCTGCTCGAGACGCTGCGCGATTCGGGCTTTCTCGGCAAGGGTCTGGAAATCTGTCACCCGGCGCTCCGTGAGATCATCTATCAGGCGATCCCCAAGGCGCAACGAGCCGCGCTGCACCGCCAGGTGGCAGCGGCGCTGGTGGCGGAAAGCGAACTTGGCGGCCCCTGGCTCACCATCCGTGCTTATCATATGGATAAGGGTGCGCAGACGCAGGGCGCCCTGGGCGTCTACGAGGAAGCCAAAGCCTGGGCTTACCGCAACCACGCGCTCAATGAGGTCTCCGAGACCATTGGCGCGATCCTCGATCTCTTGAACGAACGCGACTCGCCTGAACAGGTGGCAAGCCTGCTGGTCGAGCAACAGGATGTGCTCTACCAGCTCAACCCCGAAGATTCGCGCTGCAAGGTGCTGCTGGAACGCGCCTACGAACTGTGGATGAACCTGGGCGACATTGCGGAGGCGGCAGCAGTCCTGCTGCGCATGGCGATCCAGCATACAGGCACGACCCAGGAAGATGCCTATTACCGGGATGCGCAGAGCCTTTTGGAGCGCGACAACCCGAAACACCCCCTGCTGCCAAGTGTCTACCTGAGGCGCGCCTTGTATGCCGCCAACCACCATGCTGCCGGGCAGGGTCAGAACTGTGACGAGTTGTTCGAGCGCGCCCGTTCGCTCGCCAAACAGCTACAGGATATTGAAACGCTGGCGCACATCCATTTTGAGATGGGCTTGTACCTGCGCAACAACCAGCAGCTTACTGACGCGCTGGCAGCCTTCCAGCAGGCGCTATCGTATTTCAGCCAGCTTGAGGAGCCGCCGCCCGACGAGCAGATTCTGACCTGCAACTACCTGGCCGACCTATACTACCATCTGGGGCAGCCCGCCGACGGCGAGTATTTTGCTGTCGAGGCGGTGAACAATGCACCGCGCGGCAGCGACATGGTGCAGGTGCTTCCCTACATCACGCTCTCTGAATGCTGCGCCGCGCAAGCCCGCTGGCAGGAGGCGATCCGGGCCATTGAGGACGCGCCGGAAAGCCTGGCCCCGCCGGAATTGCCGCCCCGTTTCTGGTTGGGACGCTGGCAGTTTGAGTCGGGTGATATGCTCGGCGGCCTGGAGACGATGCGCGAGGCACTGCCCACGCAGAACCTCGAATGTATGATGCTCTTCATCGATTATCTGCTGGAAGGCAATTTCGCCGAGGAAGCCAGCATCCGGCTGCACCAGCTTGTCAAGCAGGGCAAGTTCAACGACAACAGCACCACCATGCCAACTCAGGCGTTCTATGACCGGCTGCGCGGACGGTTGGCCGCTGCCAGCAAAGACTATTCGCGTGCTGTCAGCCTGCTTGATCGCGCCATGCACCAGTTTGATCAGGATTCATTCGTGCTGCTCGGCATTTCGACGCGGCGGGCCTACATCACAGCGCTCCTGGGTCGCTGCCAGAACGGCGACCAGCAGGCCGCCCGCGCCCTGATGGACGAGAGCCTGAGCATGTGCAAAAAGCTCTCCATTCATGCCGAACACCGCCGTCTGCAAGATACGCTGCGCACCCACTGGCCGGAACAGGGGCGGCGATAGAGAGTAGACACTAGCCTCACCCCCGGCCCCTCTCCACAGGGTGGAGGGGGGAGTCTGCATCCGCCAGTTCCCCCTCTCCGCTGCGCAGAGAGGGGGTCAGGGGGTGAGGTAAATCTCACTTCACCTCAAACGTTACCAGCAAATTCACGCTGACCTGCAACGATCCGCCGGAAATGGCCGGGCCGCCGCCACCGCCACCCCCCGCTCCTGCTGCGAACGGGCGTGGGAACGTGCCGATGGCATTGCCCTCCTCAATGGAGATAATCTGGCCCAGCGTGCCCCCCATATTGGCCGCCAGTTCCGTCGCGCGGGTTCTGGCATCCTCAAGCGCGGCTTTGCGGGCTGCGGACTCACTGGCTTTGGTGTCCTTGACGCCAAACTCGACGTTGTTGATCTGGTTTGCGCCCGCCTTCACCGCCGCGTTCAGCAGATCGCCCACCTTTGAAGTGGTGCGCACTGTGACACGCGCAATGTTTACGGCGCGGTAGATCTGTTGCGCGTCGGCGGGCTGCGGGCCACCCATCGGGTTATCCAGGAAGACATTGTACTGCACCGTCTGGATGTCCGCCTCGGCAACGCCCGCATTCTTTAGCGCCTGCACGATAGCGTTCATCTTCGTGTCCGCTTCCTTGAGGGCGGCGGCCAGGTCCGGGTTTTGCACGTTGACGCCGAGGTGCAGATAGGCAATATCCGGCGCGGTGTAGACGGTTCCCATGCCGACGACGGCGATGGTACGCACGGATGGCGTTTGGGTCTGCGCGTTAACAAGCATAACGCCGGGCAGGACATTACTGGTCAGCAGCAATAGGCTTGCCGCCAGGATCGCAACGGGCAACCTTCGAGTCACATTTTTCATGAGGGAGCACCTTTTCTCAAACCAGGGTAGATTACAGACAGCCAGGCACGCTGGCTGCCAACTTCAATGACGCTCTGGCTGATGAATAAGTTCCCGGATTTGGATGAGAGACGGCTAAGAGTCTATTCGGCCCGCAGCGATTTCACCATCATCTGCCAGAAGCGTTCCAGGTCAATGTGTTTGATGATGTCTACCTGCGGCCTGCCCCTCCAATCGACGACGGTCTGGCCGCGCGTCAGTGTGCCGCTCAGTTCCACCTGCACGTGGGCACGCACGCTCTGGGTCACAATCCCCGGAGCAATGGCCGTCGCTACCGCCAGCGCGTCGGGCATAGCCATGCCCTGGTAACCATCGCGCCGCAGGTTCGCCTCTATAAACGCGCTGATCTTGTTGAAGAACTCAACCGCCGGGCCGCGTTTGGAGTCCAGTGCCGCGAGCTTATCCCAGGGCACAAGGTGGTTGAGGGTCAGTTCCCAGGAGATCATGGTTGCCCGTGGAAAGCTATTCAGCACGATGGCTGCCGCTTCGGGGTCGTTGTAAACGTTGAATTCGGCTACACTGCTGGTGTTGCCTCGTGCCTCATATGCGCCGCCCATGAAGGTAAACCCGGCCAGATTACGTGGGAAGGCCGGATCGAGGCGTGTTGCCAGTGCAACGTTCGTCAGCGGCCCAATGGCAACCAGCGTGTAACGACCAGGATGCGCTGCCGCCATACGGCACAGTGCCAGGACGGCGTGCTCCGGTTCGATCTGGCCGGACGGCTCCGGCAGGTTGCAATCGCCCAGACCGTCCGTGCCGTGTATGTCTTCTGCATAGTTCACGTCATTGATCAGCGGGCGATCTACGCCGCGATAGACTGGCACGCGCTGCCTGGCGGCATCCAGCGTCTTCAGCACGTTTTTTGCCACTTTATCGACGTGAACGTTGCCGCTCAGGGTCGTGATGGCGGCCACCTCGACACCGGGCTGGCCGAGGGCAAGGAGAAGGGCCTGAGCATCATCGATGCCCGCGTCGGTATCAATGATCAATTGGGGTGGCAATGTGACCTCACTCTGATGGGGACTCCGAGTTACAATGATTCAGGTCAGTCCTGCAATTGACAGTGACCCAAAAAAGAGAGTAATCTCGGAGAGGCGAACACTCAGCAAATCTCGCCCATTTTATACCACAATTAGACGGGAAAGGTTCCAGTATGAGCAGACTATTTCGCTTACGATTCCTGTTGGTTGCGCTGGCGGTGCTGGCCTCGGTGGTCGTCGCCGCGCCGACGAAAGCGCAGAAGCCTCTGCGCGTCTACAATGTCGTGAACGGCACACTTGGCGATAAGTCCTTCTTCGACTCGGCGGAACGCGGCTTGCAGCGTGCCATGAAGGAACTTGGCATCCAGTATAAAACCATCGAACTGACCGAGGACAATTCCAAGTGGGAACCGGGCCTGGACGACGCGATGGCCGACGTCAACAATTACGACGTGCTGATCACCGGTACATATCAGATGGCGGACTTCATGACGGCCCGCGCCGACAACTACCCGGACAAGAAGTTCATCGTCTACGATACAGCGGTTGATTACACCAAATGCAAGTGCGCCAACGTGTACAGCATCGAATACGCACAGAACGAAGGCTCGTACCTGGCGGGCGTGTACGCGGCAGCGATGATGAAAGATGGCAAGTTGCCCAACCTTTCCGGCAAAGGGATCATCGGCGCAGTCGGCGGCCTGGACATCCCCGTCATCAACGATTTCATCGTCGGCTATGAGCAGGGTGCGAAGTCGGTGAACCCGGACATCAAGGTGATCAAGCAGTACGTGGGCGGCGACAAACCGTTCTTTGACCCGGCGAAGGGCAAAGAAATCGCGCTGGCGATGTACGAGCAGGGTGCGGACTTCGTGTTCGGCATTGCGGGCGGCAGCGGCCAGGGCGTGATCGACGCGGCGAAGGAAAAGGGCAAGTACGCCATTGGCGTCGATTCCGATCAGGCGACCATTGTCGCCGCCACCGATCCGAAAGCGGCGGCGCAAATCCTGACCTCGATGCAGAAAAACGTCGATAATTCGCTGTTTCGTGCCCTGAGCCTTCACCTTGAGGGTAAACTACCCTACGGGCAGGTGGAGGTAATCGGGCTGGCGGAAGGCGCGGTTGGTCTTTCAAAGAACGACATCTATAACAAGGCTACCCCGGACAGCGTGAAGAAGCTGGTCGATGAGGCCGAAGCCGGAATCGTATCCTGCAAGATCAAGGTCGATACCGCGTTTGAGAAGGCGCGTCCCTGCACGCCCGCCACCATGCCAGCGGCGACGGCGACGAAATAATTCACCTCTCTTCAACATAGTGCCGCTCCCGGTTCCCCTCTCCGAATTTGGAGAGGGGGCCAGGGGGTGAGGTAAATCGCTTATGACCACCAACCCCACCGTTATCGAAGCCAGAGACATCGTAAAAATCTATCCGAATGGCGTGTGCGCCAATAACGGAGTCAACCTGTCGGTCACGAAAGGCGAAATTCACGCGCTGGTCGGCGAAAACGGTGCTGGCAAAACTACGCTGATGAAAGTGCTCTACGGGCTGGAAAGGCCCACCTCCGGGCAGATATTCGTGCGCGGCGTACCCGTTCACATCAGCAACCCTCAGGTTGCCATCAAGCTCGGCATTGGCATGGTGCACCAGAATTTCATGCTCGTGCCGTCCTTTACCATTGCGGAAAACGTCGTGTTGAACACCGAGCCGAGGCGCGGCATCGCCGTCGATATGGCGAAAGCTATTGCGCAGACCAGAGCGCTGGCCGAGCAATATGGCCTGAGCGTCGTGCCCGAGGCCGAGGTGAGCAGTGTTCCCGTCGGGATGCGGCAGCGCGTAGAAATCCTGAAAGCGTTGTATCGCGGCGCGGACATCTTTATCCTGGACGAACCCACTGCCGTCCTGACACCCGGCGAAACCAGGGATTTGTTCGCTGCTATCCGCAACCTGGTTCATCAGGGCAAAACGGTCATCTTCATTACCCACAAGCTGCGCGAGGTTAAAGAAATCTCGGATCGGGTGACGGTCATGCGCGATGCGAAGGTCATCGGCACGGTCAACACCAGCGAGGCCGACGAACGAATGCTGGCGCGTATGATGGTCGGGCGCGAAGTGTTCATGGTCGTTAACAAACCGCCTGTCAGGCGCGGCAAGCCGGTGCTGGAGGTGCGCAACCTGGACTATGTTTCCGAGACGGGCAAAGCCGTGCTGCAACACGTGACCTTCAACGTCTACGCGGGCGAGATTCTGGGCATTGCCGGGGTCGAAGGCAACGGCCAGACCGAACTGGCCGAAGTGCTGACCGGGCTGCGCAGTGCGGCGGGCGGGACGATCAGCGTGGACGGCAAACTTATTCTGACGGGCGACCCGCGCCGGGTGCGGGAGGCCGGGGTGGCGCACATCCCCGAAGACCGGCTGACGAACGGCGCGGCAGTCACCGCCTCGATCAGCGATAACCTGGTCGTGGATCGCTACTACCGGGTACCGTTTAACCGGAACGGCCTGCTTCAGCCGGACAAAATCACTCAAAACGCCAATGCGCTCATTCAGCGCTTCGACATTGTGACTTCCAACAGCGACAACCCGCTCCAATCGCTTTCGGGTGGCAACATGCAAAAAGTGATCGTGGCGCGGGAGTTCTCGTCGCAGCCCCGCCTGCTGATCGCGGCGCAGCCGACGCGCGGCGTGGACGTGGGTGCGATAGAATTTATCCACCAGCAGCTTATCGACAAGCGCAGCGATGGGCTGGCAATTCTGCTTATCTCAGCGGATTTGCAGGAAGTGTTGAAGCTGTCGGATCGTCTGATGGTCATGTACAACGGCCAGATCGTCGCCATCTTCCGCGACCCGTCCGCCGTCGCCGAGGATGAACTGGGGCTTTACATGCTTGGCTCCAAGCGCCAGACCGAACAGGAAATGGAGAGTCAGCAGTGACGGCAGCCGCGCCTACCACCTCACCGATGGCGTCGCCTTCTCCGCGCCGCAGACTGACGCAGATCGTGGCAGCGCTCGTGGGCGTTTTACTGGCGTTCGCGGTCAGCTTCGTACTGACGGTTCACGTGGTGGCCGCTGGCATCACCGGCAGCGAGTCGATCAGCAAGGCGCTGTCCTCGCCCAACTTTAACAACATTTTTGGCTTCAATGTCCTGGTCGGCCTGGCACTCCTGTTGTTCATTATTCAGACGGGTTGGGGCGCGCTGCGCGTCCTGCTGACCGTCATCGCCGCGTTGATCATCGGCTTTATCATCATGCTGATCATCAGCAAAGACCCATTCAAAGCCTATAATGCACTGCTGACCGGGCCATTGAGCCGTTCCAATCGCTGGGGAAGTTGGATCGAGGACGCGATGGGCCTGACGCTGGTCGGGCTGGCGATCACGCTCGTCTTCCGGGCGCAGTTGTTCAGTCTCGGCGCCGAGGGGCAGATCGCGCTGGGCGCGATGGCGGCGGGGCTGGTGGCGCTGTTCGTGCCGCCGCTGCCCCTGGGCGTGCACATCGCGCTGGCAGTGCTGGCCGCCTGTGTGGTCGGCTTCCTGTGGGGGCTGATTCCGGGCGTGCTGCGTGCCTACTTGAACGCCAACGAACTGGTCTCCACGCTCATGTTGAACCCGATTGCTGCGCTTATCTACAGTTACATCCTGGATCGCATCCGACCAGCCAATGCGGGCTATTCGGTGTCTGACCCGCTGACGGCAGCGCTGTGGCCGCGCATCATCACCGGAACGCGTATCACAACAGCCATCTTTTTTGTGATCGCGGCGGTCTTCGTCGTCTGGTTGATCATCCAGCGCACACCGCTCGGCTACGAGATTCGCATGATCGGGGCCAACATCCGCTTTGCACGCTACGGCGGCATCAACACGAAGCGCACGATTGTGCTGGCGATGGTCGTCAGTGGCATCCTGGCCGGACTGACCGGGGCCTATCTAGCACTGGCGATCCAGCAAAAGCTGGTGCTGGCGATTTCCGGCGGGCTGGCATTTGAAGGCGTGGTGGTGGCCCTGCTGGCCCGTAACAAGCCGCTGGCCGTGCCCGCAATGGCACTCTTGTACTCGTACCTGCGCGTCGGTGGCCCGATCATGCAGACCGACGCTACCGTGAGCCTGGAAGTGGTGCGTGTCATCCAGTCGATCATCATTTTGCTGTTCACGGCGGAGGGGTTGGTCGCGTTCCTGCAAGAGCGCCGGGCGCTGCGCAGGCAGCCGCTGACCGAGCAGGACGCCTCTCGCGTGGCCGAGGGCGCGATCATCCAGCCCTAAGAAGGACTGAACGATGAGGACTGAGTTGAAACCTCACCTCCTGCCCCCTTCTTCGCTTCGCAGAGAGGGGAACTGGGCGGCACTGCGCGGCGCGTTTTCTCTCCTCTCCCGTTGGAGAGGGATCGGGGATGAGGTCAACATTTGAGCGAGAAGCGTCGATGGATGTCATTCTAAGCATTCTTCAGGGCATTTTCAGTGCGGCCTTTCTGGGCGCAATTCTGCGTGTCACCACGCCGATTCTGCTGCCGTCGTTGGGCGCGTTGATCAGTGACCGGGCGGGCGTCATCAACATCGGTCTGGAAGGGATCATGCTCTGGGCCGCGTTTACGGGGGCCACCGTTGGCTCGATTACGGGCAATCCCTGGGTCGGCTTTGTAGCCGGGCTGATCGCGGCTTTGCTGTCGGCGCTGCTGCTGGCGTTCTTTCACCTGCACCTGAGCGGCGACCTGATCCTGGGTGGCATCGCCATCAATATTCTGGGATCGGCGGGCACGATTGCCATCGCCTACCAGTTGACGGGCGGGCGGACAGGTGGCACGACCACGCTCGCCAATGTTCAGATGCCAACCATCGATCTCGTGCCCTTGAAGTCGCTGCCAGTGGTGGGTGACGCGCTGTATACGATTATCGGCAATCAGAACATCATGACCTGGATCGCCTTCCTGCTGGTGTTCGTCATGTGGTTCTTCCTGTACCGGATGCCTGTCGGCAAGCATCTGCGCGCGGTGGGCGAGAACCCGGACGCCGCTGCCTCCGTTGGGATCAACGTGCGGCGCATCCGCTACCTGGCGCTGGCCCTGAGTGGACTGCTGGCCGGGCTGGGCGGTATCCACCTGAGCATGGGTTACGTCAGCTTTGGCTTCACCCGCGACATGACGGCGGGACGCGGCTTCATCGCCCTGGTTGCGCCCGCCCTCGGCAACGGGACGCCGTTCGGTACGCTGGCAGCAGCAGTGTTATTTGGCACGTTCGCCGCGCTCGAAACACGCTCGTCCAGTTTGCTGCCCGGCGTGGAGATTCCTTCGCAACTACCGCAAATGATTCCTTATGCGGCCACGATCATCGCCCTGGTGATCTACTCGTACCGGCGGCAGCGAATGGCAGCCGCCCGTGCGCGCCGCTTCGAGCAGCAGGCCGCACAAGGCACAGCCGGGGATTAGGCGCACACTTTCATTGAGGAATCAGGCCCGTCATCGCGGGTTGGTACGTCGAAACTCAGGTTGTGCTCATCACGAGAGATGGGGGTGACTAAGCGAATCACCCCCATCTCCAACCTATGCACTAGGACACCGTTTTGAGGCGATCAAGCCCCATCAGTCTTCGATGAGAATTTCGGCCTGCGGGCGCGATGTCGGATGTTCACCCGCGCGCTCGGGGGCCGGTTGCTGCTCGGTCTCACCGTGTGGGCGCACATGCCGGAGCATCGTCAACATCAAGATGGCAAGACCCGTAAACCCGATAACGCCGATGAAAGCATTCAGTCGCAGAGCATCGACGAATGCCACGCGAGCACTGTTGAGCAGCGCTGCGCCAAGTTGATTGGGGAGTTGTGCGGCCACCGTCACCGCACCGCTGAGGGTTTCCTGGGCGGCCCTGGCCGCTTCAGGTACGATGCCTGGCGGCAGGGAAGCGGCCAACTGGCTGCGGTAGACGGCAAGGCCGAGGCTGCCAAGGACCGCGAGGCCAAGCGCCCCACCGAACTCAGCACCGGTTTCCGCAAGCGCCGACGCCGCCCCTGCCCGCTCAGGAGGAGCAGCAGCGATAACCAGATCAACGGTCAAGGTAAACGTAAAGCCGAAGCCTATAGACATGAGGACGTTCCCGATCACCACGAGCGTAAGGGAGTTTACGCCGATCCGGGCGATCAGGCCAAAGCCGACGGCTGCGAGCACCAAGCCACCAGCCACAACAAACGCTGGACGCACGCGGCGCACGATCCTCGGCGCCAGGTTCGACCCGATCACGAACGCTAGTGACCCCGGTGCTGACCACAGGCCCGCTCGCAACGGCGACAGGCCGAGCACCAGTTGCAAGTACTGGGCGATGAAGAGAAAGGTTCCGAACCCGGTGAAGATGCCCAGGGTGTAGGTAGCCAGCGACGCGCTAAAGGCAGGTACTCGGAACAACCGTAGGTCAATCAGTGGATCGGCTAATGTGCGTTGCCTTTGGACGAAGATGAGACCGATGACCAATCCTGCAAGGATGGACAAAGCGGGCAGCCAACCCAGGCCAGCCTGGGCGATCTGCTTGAGGCCGTAGATCACCGACAGCACGGCGATCAGCGACAGTGCGGCGCTGAACAGGTCGAACCGCCCCGGTTTGGGGTCCCGGTACTCTGGCAGCAACAGCGGCCCCGCGACCAGCAGCACTGCCATTACCGGCACGCCCAGCAAAAACACCGAACCCCACCAAAACCTTTCCAGCAGCAGCCCGCCGATCAGCGGGCCGATCACACTGCCTGCCGAGAAACCAGAGACCCAAATCCCGATGGCGACTGTGCGTTGACGCGGATCAAGGAACATGTTGCGGATCAGGGACATCGTAGAGGGCATCAAGGTTGCCCCGGCGACGCCCAGCAGCGCCCGCGCGGCGACGAGCATCCCGGCGCTGGTGGAGAATGCGGCGATTACCGACGCGAAGCCGAACGCGGCGGCGCCCATGAGCAGCAGACGGCGGCGGCCAATCCGGTCACCCAGTGTGCCCATCGTGATCAGCGACCCGGCGATCATGAAGCCATAGATGTCCACGATCCACAGCAGTTGGGCGCTACTAGGCTGAAGATCGGCGCTCAGGTGTGGCACCGCCAGGTGCAGCACAGTCAGGTCCATAGCGATGAGCAGAGTAGGCAGCATGAGTACAGCAAGCCCGATCCACTCACGTCGCCCGGCTCGCGGCGGGTGGTCTGCGTCCATCCGAGTTCTTCTCTCCTCAGTCATTGTCACCAAGCCTCTCCGAAATAGGCAAATCAGGTAGCAGTTTCATTCCGGCAAATCGTCACCGACGTGAATGTGCAGAAGACCGGGCTTGCGCCTGTACCCAAAGGCAGTTGTTACCAGGCTCATGCCAACCCCCTGTTCTTGTCCGCACTTCAAGACGCGGCGTGATATGCCCCCGTTTATGACACGGAATTGAGGATAATTTACATTGTGTTCTCCCCAACCTTCATTCTACGAAGGCAATATTGTAGAACATGTGTTCCGAATTGTCAACTCGAAGGTGATTGGAAGCAGGTCGGAGCCATTTGGCCGAAGAGCCGTAATTTTGGCTTCCCAAAAACCACTGTAAGAGCACGAATAAGGCAAGCTGGTATGTAACCCCGGCTGTGGGCCAGACGGTAAGCAAACCACAAGTCGATCTGCGTGAAGCGCCTGGAGTACGTTCCGAAGGCCCTGTCAGGCGAAATTACTGAGGTTCTATCGTCGCGGAGCAATCACATGTCCCCCACCAACTTGTCCGGCTCTCCGTTCTCGACTCGCAAGGCCAGCCCAACCGTCTGTCCGACCTGCGGATTGAGCTTCCAGCGCGGGGATACCATTTGCTCGCGCTGCGGTGACGACCTGACCGCCGTGCACGACACGAACCTGGTCGATTACCAGCAGTTGTCGCAGGAACAAATCCACCAATTGCGAAATGACCCTTTTCAGTCTGAGCCGAACACGATGGTGCTCATCGCCGACGGCAAGCATTTTGTTCTGCCGGGTGACGGGCAATTTGTGATCGGGCGTGCCAGCTACTACGCCGACGCGCCAGAGATCGACGTGGACCTTTCACGGTGCGGCGCGGCGCAAAAGGGCGTGTCTCGTTATCATGCCAGCATCAGCCGGAAGGGGAATCTGGTCTACATCACGGACCTGGGAAGCCGCAACGGAACCTGGGTCAACGGCACACTGTTGACCAAATTCCAGGAGTGCCAGTTGATGGACAATGATGGTTTGCAGCTGGGCAGACTGGTTGCGATCATCCGATTCCGCTAAACCGGTAGCCGCGAATGACGGCCTGGCGTCAGGATGCCTTGCTCAGATAGACAGGATTTGCGCCCACAGCCGGAACAGGGCATACAGCAGCCAGCCAGCCGTAAGCATCAGGCCGACCCGCAGGTGAAATTGCGCCGTCATGCCCTGCAAGCGGTGCAAGACCTGGGGGTTAGTGGTACGCATGGCCTGCTGCACCAGGCCAATAGCCTGCGGCAGCGTCAGGAGGACGATCAGGGTCGGCCAGGGCATCAGCCGCAGCACGACGAGCACCACCGTCACGACGTAGGGCGCATAAAGCAGCACGGCATACTCGCGCCGCGCACCGCGTTCGCCAAAGCGCACTGCCAGCGTTCGCTTGTTGGCCCGACGATCCGCTTCCAGGTCGCGCATGTTGTTGGCGTGCAGAATGGCAGCGACAGTGAACGCGATGGGCAGGCCCGCCGCCAGCGCCGCGTCGTTGACCTTCCCTCCGGAAACCGCGTAATATGTGCCCAGCACCATCAGCGGCCCCATGAAGATGAAAACCGCGATCTCACCCAGGCCCAGATAAGCCAGCGGCAGCGGCCCTGCCGTGTAGGTGATCACCACCAGTACGCCGCCAAGCCCGATCCACAGTAGTAAAGGGCCGCTGTAGGCCACCAGCAGCAGCCCGATCAGCGCGCCGCCGACAACCGTTACAATGGCCCCGATCAACACGTGGCGCGGCGCAAGCTGCGAGCGGGATAGCACCATGCCCATCCCGTCGACCTTGTGCGTGTCTGTGCCGCGCGTGAAATCGACGTATTCATTGACCAGATTGGCTGCGATTTGCAGCAGCAGCGCGCCGAGCAACGCCAGCGCGAAGCGCGGCAGGTCAAAAACGCCGTCGTCCAGCGTGATCGCCGCTGCCAGCAGCAGCGGGGCATAGGTTGCAGTCAGGCTGCGCGGACGTGCCGCCAGATACCAGGCTCTGGCGGTGGTGGTTAACTCGCGCTGTACAGGCGAACGCATCCTCTTCGCTTTCTTCGGGGCTAGTGCGCTGAACCGTTCCCCTTGTCGGAGTTCGAGGCGGGAGACACGGGTTGAGGTACACTGGCTTCCGCCGGGACGACGGGCAGCGGCTGTTCCTTCCGATCTACCGGAAGGACGACGGTGAAGGTCGTGCCCTGGCCCTCTTTGCTCTCCAGCCAGATACGCCCTTCGTGCTGGTCAACGATGCTCTTGACGATTGCCAGGCCCAGGCCCGTTCCCTCAAATTCACCGGTCACGTTCTCGGAACGGTAGAACTTGTCGAAGACGTAGGGCTGATCTTCTTTCGGAATACCGACCCCGGTGTCACTGACTCGCAGGATGACCAGCGGGCCGTCGGGCTTGATGCTAACGCTGATCTGGCCGCCGGGCAGCGTGTATTTGATGGCGTTGCCGACCAGATTGTTCATCAACTGTTTCAACCGGAGCTTATTGCCCAGGATCGGTGGGATGTCCGGCGCAATATCAAGGGTGAGTATGTGACCTTTGGTATTGAGTTGGTGAGACAGCCCTTCGATAGACTCACGTGCGATCTCGTCCAACCTGGTCTGCTCAAGGTCTACATCGAAACCGGCCTCGATGCGGCCCAATTCCAGCAGCTCGGTGATCAGCGCCGTGATCGACTTGACGCTGGTCTTGATGTTTTCGGCAAATTTGTTCTGCTGCTCGTCGAGCGACCCGCTGCGCTGGATCAATTCCACGTAGCCGAGGATCGAGGTCAAGGGGGAGCGCAAGTCGTGCGAGACTGTCGCCACGAATTCGCTCTTGGCCCTGTCAAGCTCCTTCAGGTGCGTGATGTCCTGCATGACGGCACAGCGACCCACGCCCTCGATGATGGTCAACTGTGCGTTGAGGACTTTTTCGCCGCCGTCCAGCGTGATCTCGCTGTGACGGCCCCGCCCAACCAGTGCCTCTTTGGAGAACAACGCCAGCACTTCAGGATGGGTGATCACCTCTTTAAGCGGCTTGCCGATGAAATGAGCCATCGTGACGTTGAAGGTGCGGCGGGCGGTGGGGTTGCAGAACAGCACGTTGTCGTTTGCGTCCACCACGATGATCCGGTCTTCCGTATCGCGCAGGATGGCATCCAGCGTATTGCGCTCCTGGATCGTTTCGGCATACAGGCGCGCGTTCTCGATGGCGGTGGCGGCGAAGTCAGCCAGCACGGAGAGTATCTGCACGTCGTGGGCGTCGGTCACGCGTGGGGTAAAGCGGTTGTCCACGCTCAACACACCGATGACCTGGTTCTTGGCGCGCAGGGGCACGTAGATGAGCGACTTCACCAGGTATTGGGTCTTAATCTTGATCAGTTCTTCGCCGCTCAGAATGATGGGCTGCCCGGTGCGAACGACCTGCCCGGCCAGGCTGTCCGTGACGGGCAGACGCAGCGTATGGACGGTTTTCTGGTCGAAGTTACGGGCCGCGCGCATATAGAGATCGCCGGTCGATTGATCGACTAGCAGCAGGCTGCCTTCTTCGCAGCCGGTGACCGAAACCGCCGCATCAACGACGTGGTTGAGCACCTGCTGAATGTCCAGCATGGACGTGACGCTCTGGCCGATACTGACCAGCGCCGCCAGTTCCCGGATGCGGGCGTCAAGTTTGCGGTTGGCTTCCAGCAAATGCTCCGGGATGCGCTGCTTGATCTGGTTCGTCCAGTAACGATTGAGTACGCTGCGCACCGCTGCCAGCAGCGCATCCGGCTCGAAGGGCTTGATCAGGTAGTCGTACACGCCCATACGCATGGCACGCACCGCAAGCTGCTCCGATCCTTCGGCAGTGATCAGGATCATGGGTGTATCGACACCCGTTTGCTTGAGCGATTCCAGCATGTCCAGGCCGGTCATCTCGGGCATCAGGTAGTCGGCAATGATCAAGTCCGGGAGCAAATCCTGGGCCAGAATCAAGCCTTCCCTGCCATGTGCGGCTGTCAGGACATCGTAGCCCTCGTTCGCCAGCACAGTATGTGCCAGGAATTCGCGGACATCGGCAGAATCATCGACAACGAGAATGCGTTCGCTAGGCACGGTTTACTGTCCCCGCTCTATGGTCTCATGCAATGGGCTTACGATTTGTGGCCTTCGCGGCGGCTCAATTCATCCACTGATTCGAGCAGGTCGCTGACCTTCTTGCTGAGTGCGCCGAGTGGTTCGGCCAGTTTGCCAGGCAGCGCGCCGGAGTCGCGGACAAGCCGTTTAATGTCCGCTTTGAGCGCTTCAAGCGGCTGGCGCAGACTCATCAGCCCGGCCAGCGCCCGATCTCGACTGGCTTCACGGGCCTTGAGCGCTTCGTAGGCCGCTTCGACGGTATGAGCGCGGCGTTCCAGCGCCGCAAACAGCCGTGCGTTGACGATAGCGATGGCAGCGTACCCGGCCAGGATGTCGATCAGACTCGTCACGTTGCTGTCAAAGGCGCGGCGCTTGCGGTGGTTGCCGACAGTCAGGACGCCGATGGCTTTGCCCTGGATCATGAGCGGCGCATAGATCGTTGCCAGCAGGTCGGTGCTGCTGCGGAAGTGTTTCAGCCCGTCGCCGGAAAACATGGTCGCTTCGCCGGAAATCATAACGAGGTCGGCGATCTCGTCCTTGACCGCCATGCCAAGTTTCTCCTGCATGACCAGGGTCATATTCTTACCGGCGCGCAGGATCAAGCGATTGGTGTCCTCGTCGCGCAGCAGCAGTGTGGCATGGTCGGCCTCGGCAATCGAGATGGCCGCCTCCAGCACCCGTGCGAACAGCTGTTCCAGGTCGTACAGGCTGGTCACGGTTTTGCCCACGCTGTTGAGCGTCGTCAGGTCGCGGATGCGCGCTTCCAACTGCTTGTTGGTTTGCTGCAAGCGCTCCAAAAGCTCCCTGCGTTCGCGGCGGAGGCGAACTTCTTCCAACCCACGTTCGATAACTTGCAAGACTTCGGCCTCGCGCAGCGGTTTGGTGAAATAATCCGTCGCGCCGAGCCGGAAGCTGTCGATGGCTGCGCCTTCGTTGCCGCGCTTGGTCTGGACGATGATCGGGCCGCTGTAGCCCTGCGCCTTCAAGGCGACCAGAAAGTCCGTGCCGCTCAGGCCCGGCATGACCAGATCGAGGATAATCAGGTCGGGGTTGTGTGTTCTGACCTGTTGAAGCCCGTCCGGGCCATCCTTCGCCTCGAGCACCTCGAAGCGCGGCGAGTTTAGCACCTGCTCCCGGAGCAGACTCCGCACCTCTGGATCATCGTCAACGATCAACACTCTGTCAGCCTGATTGGGCATAGACTGGACACTCAGCCATTTTGTGGAGTAATTTTGTGAAAAGTTTACGCCGATTAAGTGTAGTTAGCAACAACCGTTGGTACTCCGCCCGCGTCGTCCGGATCGGACGACGGGATAGCGTAGCTCAGGTACAGGTTGTGCATTCTGGGTCGAGATGCTATTTTCATGCTGGACGAACCCTACGGAGTGCCACATGGAACTTAGACAACTCTGGGCAGTGGTGCGGCGGCGCTGGTGGCTGGTGCTGATCCCGGCTGTGGTCGCGTTGATCCTGACACTGCCAACGCTGCGAACGGTGATCTCGCCGCCTGTCACCTACACGACGACGATCCACTTCACCGCCAGCCAGGTTCCCACCGCCGACAAGGCACAGAACTTCCAGGATCAGAGCTACATTCCCTGGCTGGCCTCGGAGTACGCCGTCAACAACCTCGCCACCTGGATGGGCACGGATTCATTTGCGCAGGAAATTTCCACCAGGCTGGCCGCACAGGGCAAACCGATCAGCGCGGGCGACATTCGCACTGCCGGACTGCGTTCGGACAGCGCGCGCAGCATCATGACGCTTTACCTGTACTGGCCCAACCCCGACGATCTCAAGCTGATCGCGCAGGCGGCCATAGATGTGCTGCGCGAGAAGAACCAGGTGTACTTCCCGCAGTTTGGCGCGCAGAAAGCTGAGATCACGCCGCTGGATACGATCACGGTTGCGCCCCTTTCCGCGCCGATCACGCAGCGCCTGGGGCCGCTCTTCCGCGTGCTGATCGGGCTGGTGGCGGGGCTGGCGCTGGCCTTCCTGGCGGAGTACCTCGACCCGACGATCCGGGATCGGGGCGATGTGGAAGTGTTGGGGTTGAGTGTGCTCGTGGAGATACCGGGGCGATGAGGCGCTTGCTGGCCCGAACGGCGGCATTGACCGCGCTTTTGGTGCTGTTCATGGCGGCAGCACGTTTGATCGGTGAGCTGGTCGAGACACCGCCCCCGGCCTGGCTCAAAGTCGAGATCGGCCAGGATCAGCAGGCCTGCTGGCATAACATCTGCCCCGGCAAGACGACCCTTGAAGAAGCTGAAAGACTGCTCCGGCTGGACAATACTTTGCTCGATTTCCGGCGAGGAGCCTTGTCGCTATGTTGGAGTGCCCCTTCCAGCTACTTCATTGGCTGCGTGCTGCATAATGCAACGCGCGACGACTCGCCGCACGCAGCGGATACGGTAAACGAGATCATGTTTGATAATCTGCGCGGCATCTCTCTGGGCGAGATGCTCATGGCCTTTGGCGAGCCGCTGGGTGCGGTGGGTTGTATCAGACTTGACGAGATGGGCCAATGGCGTCTGGGCGAGGCGGGCTTCAAAGGCAACATCCGAATCCGCCTTGACCCATCGCCCTCCAGTCTGGCTCAAGATCATTATACCGTGCGCTTCAGACCCTATATAACGGTGGATCACATATGGATACACAGTGCTGAATCTCAGATACAGGACAGGCCCATCAGTGCCTGGAAGGGCTTCACAGCGGGAAGATGTCCCCCAAAATGAATAGAGCCAGCCGTCGAGCAAGCGCCTATGGCATACGAGGGCGGGTCTGCTATAATCCCGCTCGCTTTGGAGGGCCACAATCGCCATGAACCTGACCGCTTACCTGCGTATCCTTGTCCGGCGTGGCTGGATTATCCTGCTGGCTGTGATTTTGACGGGTGGCGCAGGTTTCGCCCTGAGCAAAATCCAGCCGAAGGTCTATCGCTCGACGCAGACGATCTTGATCAAGCCTGCGCGCAACGACTTCGGGCTGACTCAGACGCTCCGGCAGTTGATGAACAGTTGGGCGTCGCGGCTGCACACCGAACTGCGCGCCCAGGACGTGATCAACGCGCTGAAGCTGGACATGACACCGGGGCAACTGTTGGATGCCGTCAGCGTCACGCCCGACCTGAACAACCTGGTCATCAACATCGACGTGGACATGGCCGACGGCGACGTGGCGAATCGGGTCGCCAGGGAGTACGGCGTGCAGTTCTACGAGTGGCGCAACCAGGAGAACCAGCCGCTCCGCCTGGAAGACCGGATCAACGCCGAACTGCTGGATATGCCGCGCTATGCGCTCTTCCGGCCCAACACCACGGTCAACGTGGCGGCGGGTGGGCTGCTCGGCGTGCTGATCGGCGGTGCGGCGGTGTTCATCCTGGAATATCTCGAATCAAATGTCGTGCGCCGTCCGAACGACGTAGAGCGCTATTTGCAACTGCCCGTTCTCGGCGCATTGAGTGAGTAATGAGCGCTGAGGATGGAGGGCTGAGTGAAAATTGGGCGGCGGGCAGACAATTCCTTTCCGTGTGCCGCGCAGGCACGCTGCCCCGACCACCGCTCAAGGCTGGGCAGAAATGCTCAAAGCCCTCTGTTCAAAGGGGAGATTCACCGGCTTACCGAGCCATTCGAACACTATGATCTCGTCCGCCATGCCGATTGCTTCCGTGAACACGCCCGGCGGATGCAATACGCCCGGTTTCGGATGGCGGGCTTCCCGATGGGGGCGGGCAGTGTTGAAAGTGGCGTCAAGCCATTCAAGCAGCGGTTAGCCGGGCCGGGAATGCGCTGGTCTCCCCCCTCAACCGCATGATGGTCTTGCGCTCGGCGGTCTTAGGTCATTCTTTTGACCGGCTCTGGGAGGCTGCCTAAAACTCGCCCCCAACCCTGAATGCACCCAATGTGCGTATTATTTATCTTGCCGCTGCGGCAAATAGTGTGATACTATCTGCGCTGTCTGGCGGCAGAAATGCAGTTTGTAACCGCGTGCAGCGAACTTCACAGCATCCAGCAGGAACAAGGGTGCTGCTTCTTCATCAGTTGTACGGTTTCTACTTTGGAAGGGGTGCCGGATGGCCGAGCTGAGTAAGGATCAATTGCTGGAGATGTACTATGATATTGTACTGATCCGGCACTTTGAAGAACGCTGCAAAGAACTGTTCGCGCAGCGTAAAATCGGAGGAGTGTACCTGCACCTGTACAGCGGGCAGGAAGCCACTGGCGTGGGCGCGATCCGTGCGCTACGCCCCTCCGATCACGTGATCACGGCTTACCGGGATCACGGTATTGCGCTTGCGCGCGGCGTTGATCCGAAGCGCGTTATGGCGGAAATGTTTGGCAAGGCGACGGGCGTCAGCGGTGGCAAGGGCGGATCGATGCACCTGGCGGATCGCAGCCGGAACTTCTGGGGTGGCTACGCGATTGTAGCCGGACATTTGCCGCTGGCGGCGGGCATTGCGCTGGAATCCAGATACAACAACAAGGACGATGTCGTCCTGTGCTTCCTGGGCGATGGTGCAACCAATAACGGCTATTTCCACGAGTCGCTAAACCTGAGCGCCGTCTGGGATTTGCCTGTCGTGTGGTTGATTGAGAACAATCTGTATGGCATGGGAACCAGCACCGAGATCGCCAGCGGCCAGCCCATACTTGTCAAGCGCGCAATTGCCTACGGCATGAAAGAAGGGCCGCGCGTCAACGGCATGGACGTGATCGACGTATACAAGGCCAGCGTGGAGGCCGTGGATTATGCCCGCAAGAACGGCCCGATCCTGATGGAGTGCCTCACGTATCGCTACGAGGGTCACGGCGTCTCCGATAGAATTTACCAGACGCGCGTTGAGGAAATGAAGAAGTACAAGGAAATGGACCCGATCATTGTCCTGCGTAATCACCTGTGCGACCAGTACGGCGACATTGGTGCGGAACTGGACAACCTGGACAAAAGAGCCGTGATGACGGTGAATGAAGCGGTTCAGTTTGCCGAAGAAAGCCCAGACCCCATCGCGGAGGATCTGGTTCGCAACGTGTACGCCTGAGGGGACAAGATGGCTGACAGAAACACATCGATGCGCGAGGCACTGCGTTCGGCCTTGCATGAAGAAATGGTACGCGATGACCGCGTTTTCGTGATGGGTGAGGAAGTCGGGCGTTGGGATGGCACGCACAAGGTGACGCGCGGCTTCCTCGAAGAATTCGGCGAGCGCCGCGTGCGTGATACGCCTATCAGCGAGATGGTGATCGCCGGAGCAGCGGTTGGGGCGGCGATGGCCGGGCTGCGGCCAGTGGCCGAGATCATGACTATCAATTTCGCCTTCCTGGCGATGGATGCCATCGTCAACCTCGCGGCCAAAGTGCATTACATGTTCAACGGCCAGTTCAAAGCGCCGCTGGTCATCCGCACGGCGACGGGCTGGGGCAACCAGGCGACGGCCACCCATTCCCACAGCCCGGAGCCGGTTTTTGCACATTTTCCGGGCCTGTATGTGGCCTGCCCGGGCACGCCCTACGACGCGAAAGGCATGTTGAAGGCCGCCATCCGCGATGAAAACCCGGTGCTATTCACCGAAAGCATCGCGCTCTATTCCAAGCCGGGTGTCGTTCCTGATGATCCGGATTTTTTGCTGCCCATCGGCAAGAGCGACCTCAAGCGCAAGGGCCGCGATGTGACGATTGTGACCTTCGCGCGCGGACTGGAATGGTCAATGGAAGCAGCGGACATCCTGGCGAAAGACGGCATCGAGTGCGAGATTGTCGATCTGCGCTGGCTGCGCCCGCTCGACCTGGACATTGTGTTCGAGAGCTTCAAGAAGACCAACCGCTGCGTCGTGGTTGAAGAATGCCTGCCGCACTTCAGCGTCGGCAGCGAGATCGCGGCGCAAATCCAGGAGCACATGTTCGATTACATGGATGCGCCCGTCAAACGAGTCAGTGCGATGGACGTGCCTTTGCCGTATGCGAGGGATATTGAACTGATGGCCCTGCCCGACACACAGAAGGTCGTTCAGGCGGTGAGAGAGGTGCTGTAATGGCCGAAGTAGTCAAGCTGCCTAAACTGGGTCTGGATATGCAGGAAGGAACGTTCGTCAACTGGGTTAAGAAGGTTGGCGACACGGTGAAGGCAGGCGATGTGCTGGCCGAGATCGAGAGCGACAAGGCTACCATTGAGGTCGAGTCGACGGTCAGCGGCGTTTTACTCGAAACGCTGGTCGATGTCGGGCAGGTCGTCCCCGTCGGCGCGCCCATCGCCAGGATCGGCGTCGAAGGGGCCGAAACGGAGAGTGTCAAGGCCGAGGCCAAACAGGAACAGAAACCCGAACAAAAGGCGGAACAGCCTGCTCCGGCGGCTCCACGGGGCAACGGCAAGGCGGCTACGCCAGCCGTCCAGGATGAGGACTTGCCGGGCGGCGTCAAGGCCAGCCCCATTGCGCGACGCATCGCCGAGGAGCGAGGGATCGATCTGAGGCAGGTGCAGGGCACTGGTCCGGGCGGGCGGATCGTGAAGTCCGACGTGGAGTCATTCCAGCCCACTGCACGGCCTGCGGCTGCGCCGGTACCGCCTGTGCCTGTTGCGCCTGCCGCGCCCGCACCCGCAGCGGCCCGTGCACAGGCCGCGCCACCCACCGGGCCGGGCATCACCGAGGAGCCGCTCTCCCGACTGCGCCAGCGCATTGCGACGAGGATGACCGAGAGCAAGCAAACCGTCCCGCATTTCTACATCACCACCGAAATTGACATGGCCCCGGCGCTGGCGCTGCGCAAAGAGGTCAACGAAGGGCTGCCCGACGAGCAAAAAGTGAGTGTCAACGATCTGGTGGTGAAGGCGGTGGCGCTGACCCTGCGGCAGTTCCCGAATCTGAACAGCCACTATTATGGCGACAGGATCGTGCGCTTTGAGCACATCAATATCGGGATCGCGGTGGCGCTGGACAGCGGCGGGCTGATCAATGTCGTGGCGAAGGATGCGGACATCACCTCGATCTCACGGCTGGCGCAGCGTAACAAAGAGATGATCGCCGCCGCACGCAGTGGCAAAGTCCGCCCCGAGGATATCGAAGGTAGCACCTTCACTGTGAGCAACCTCGGCCCCTACGACGTGGAGAGTTTCCTCGCCATCATCAACCCGCCGGAAGCGGGCATCCTGGCCGTCGGTTCGGCACGCGAAGTGCCGGTGGTCGTCAATGGCGAGCTGAAAGTCGGGACACGCATGAAATGTACACTGAGCGTCGATCACCGCGTCAGCGATGGGGCGGAAGGCGCAAAGTTCATGCAGGCGTTCAAGAAACTGCTAGAATCCCCGATGCGGCTGCTGATCTGAGGTTTACCTCACCCCCTGCCCCCTCTCCGCTTGCAGATTTCGCAGAGAGGGGGAACTCCGAAGGCAATGCATCGTAAACGTGGATTTGCCAGAATACGGCTTGTGGGCTGGAGACGCAGGAAGCGTTGTTCACTGTACAACGATGGAGGCGCGTTTTGGGTGCTTCACCCGCGCCGTGCCACACCTCTTGCGTGCACCTGCATCTTCTGCCGCCCCACGCCCTTCCTGACGCTGCGCACTTTGGGTTTGGCCTTGCGGCGCATAGACGCGCTGCGCGATGAACTCGACGGCGTGAATGCAGATCGTGACTTGCCGGGCGCATTCTCCGGTTGAAGACTGGCAATGACCGCTTCGAGTTCGGCCTGGGCGCGCTCGCTGGGCCGCTCAATGCCGAACACGTCCCAGATGCTGATCTCGCCCGTATCGCGCTTGTCGGTGGGCGGCGGCTTGATTGCCTCTGGTTCACTGGCCTTACGCGCGGCAGCTTGACCAGCGCTGGTGTCCTCCAACGAATGGGACGGCTCATGGAAGGGTTGCCAGGGCTCGGGCGTCGGGAACGAGGGCGGCCCGTTTTCGGGCAGCGACGACGGCACGTCCAGGCGCGGTGGCGGGCTGGCTTGCAGGGGAACGGTTTGTGTCTCCTGGGCAACGGGCGGCTCCGGCGGCGGCGCAACCAGTGAGACAGGCACGGTGGGCGCGGTAGCGGCCCGCTCAAGGTCAGACTCGTCCGGCGGCGCGTACCTGTCCTTTTCAGCCTGCCCGGCAATCGCTTCGCGCAGTCCATGAGGAGGACGCGGCTTGGTGTCGTGTTTCTCCTCGCCAGCGGGCACAAGTATCTCCGCCGTGTCCGATAGCACAATGGGCGGCTCCCCTACCGGGATCGCTTCGGGCGGCGGTGGTGGCGTCCGCACGACGGTGGGCGGGGCAAAATCCGCCCCCGGCATCTCCGGGAGGTCATCCTCGCCTACCGAGACCGCCTTCATCGCCCTCTGGCCTTTGGCGGCAGACCCGGCAGGCCGTGTCAATTCCGGCGAACGGGAGGCGCGCGCTTCTGCGCTGGGCCCGTCTTGCATGGCGTAACGGGCGTGCTTCTCAGGATCAAGCTGGATGCCGCTGGCCTCGACCATACGCCGCAACTGGCGCAGGCTGTCGGCCATCATGTCCTCGTAATGCCTGCGGAAGCTCAAGGCATTGCGCACGCCGGGCAGCACGCCACGCAGGTGATACTCCACCGTCCAGTTGACAATCGTGCCTTCGGGAATAGCCTGCAAGCGAAAGCGCCCCCGGAAATCCCGGTACGGGCCGTCAACCACGTGGTACTCGTAGCCGATGTTCTCGAAATAGGCTGTCGTTTCCTCGACCACTGCCCGGCCATCCACGCCCACGCAGCGGCGGCGCGTACCCACGCCCGTCGTGCGCGTGGTCAGGACTGAGATTTGCTTGCAGTTCTTGTTCCACTTGCTCATCAGGGCCGGGTCGGACACATACGTCCAGACTGCCTCGACGGGGGCCACGATGAGAATACGCTGATCAATTAACGACACCGTTCGTCGTCCTTGTCCGTGTTGTCCTAGACGAGCATGGCGCGTAGGATCAGGCCCAGACCGATGCTGAACAGGATGCCGATCCCCATTTCCAGCGCACCGCGCCGCTGCTTCCAGATCGGATGCTTACAATACCACGCAAACCACAGGCGCGGCAAGGCGCACAACGGAGCCAGCCAGAACAGGCCTGCCGCCGACAGGGCCACCATCGCCAGCCGTTCGGCGTAGCCCCAGGTGCGCCAGCGGTTCATGTAGGGCAGCATATCCAGCCAGTTGGCCCACCACGTCACGTCGTAGAAGCGCGTGGCGGCGATTCCGGCTGCGCCACAGGCCATGACCAACTGCTCCACGCTGCCCGGCGGGGGCTGTAACCACGCACCGAACAGCACCTGCACGATGGCGATCTGAATATAGTGTAACACCTGGTCGATCAGGTAGGGGATGAACGGATGAATTTTGATGCGCGGCCCGGTATAGACTTTGACCCAGTCCTGAAAAGTGTGGACGAGGGACATCGCCAGCAGCGGGAAGAACAGCACCGGCAGATAGGCGGGCAGCACCAGCAGCGACATGACGAAGACCATCAATCCGTGCAGCGCCAACCCCTCCCAGCCCTGACTCTTGCGCGCTACCAGCCAGTTGGTTTGCAATACGTAGTCGGCCAGCATGTGCGCCAATAATAAATGTGGGATTAGCACCGGGGCTTATCCTGCCCTTCAATCTCGTCAATTGTAAGAGAGTATGTTACATTAGTTTATGCATTCGCTGGCTGTCACGCAACCACGCGACGTGATCTACAGCCAGCGGCGTACCCTGTGCTGCTGGCTGAACGCCAGGCGAGAGCAGATCATGCCCAGTCCTTCCGTTGTCTTTGGCTTCATCCTGGCAACTTTATACGGTGCGATTTTTCATTTTCTCCTGGGCGGAGACGCCCGGCGGCTGGCACTTTTCTTGCTGGCGGGCTGGCTTGGCTTCACGCTGGGGCACGTCTTCGGCGTCATTTTCGGCGTGAATGTGTTGAATATCGGGCCATTGCGGACGTTCTCGGCGACACTCGGCGCATGGCTGGCTCTGCTGGCGGCGCGGTTCCTGACGGGCAATCGGCTGGCGCGCAAACCCGGCTAACTGGAGGAGAGACCTTGATGAGTGATAAACCGGATCGCGTGGAAAGTGTGGTCGAATCGGGCCAGAGTGCCGATCCCGGTATGGTCAAGTGGGTTGTGATCGCGCTGGGCGTCCTGGCGGCAGTGATCGTCATATCGCTCATCATCGCCATCGTCGGCGGCATCAGCGGCTCGGAAGGCGTTGCCTCGGCCTTCCGCATCCTGCGGGACTTTTTTATTATTGTGCTGGCGCTGCAAGGCATCCTGATCAGTGTGGCGCTGGTCGTCCTTATCTTGCAATTGACGGCCCTCATTAACCTGCTGCGGACTGAGATCAAGCCCATTATTGACGAGACGCGGCAAACGCTGACGACGGTGCGCGGGACAGCGCAGTTTGTCAGCCAGAATGTGGCTGCCCCGGTCATTCGTGTCTCGGCGGCTGTGGCGGGCGCACGTGCTTTCCTGGGCGAACTGGCCGGTCTGCGCCGCAACCTGAGCGGCCAGCACCTTGAGAATGGCCGTTCTTCCAATGGTCGCAAGTAGGAGGGGCGAAGATGGCGAAGCGAATCCAGTTGCGAGACCTGGTGAACCTCCAGGACATTGGCGACATCGTGGCGCTGGTCATGAGCGCCCGCAAGATGCTGGCCCATCGGGGCGAACAGGCTGCGCACCGCCCGGAGCGCGGTGTCCGGGCCAGCCACGTTCTGGAAGAATTTGCCCACTTTGTGGATCGCTCCGGCAAACTGATCGTGCGCAAACAGCGGGAACTCCGGCGTACCAGCGAGAAGACCGCCGAACGAGTGAAGCAGGAAATCCAGGAAAGTCCTGTGCGCCAGAACATTGAAGAAGCCGCCACCAACCTGCGTGACAAGGTGGATCAGACGACCTACCAGGCTGCCAGGCAGATCGTCGAGCGGCACGAGCAGCGCCATTCGCAAGACAGCGGCGATGCGGGCGTATTTGTCCTGGGCGCGATGCTCGGCGTGGTGATCGGAATCGTGGCGGCGTTGTGGTATGCCCCGCAGAGCGGCGAGGAAACGCGCCGCGAAATCGAGCGGGCCGCTGAAGAAGCACGCCGCCGCGTCGAAGGCGAGAGCCTGCGCGATGCCATCCAGGAGGGCAAGACGGAAGCCCGCAAGTTCCAGGAGACTTCGTAGGAAAGCGGGTCCCGCCATGCCGGCTTTAGCATCGATGCCACCGATATCAATTGATGAGGATACTCTTGCTCAATTTGGCTCAGTCTGGATTCAAAATGGCGGAAACCTGAAACGCACTCCTCCCTTCTCCTCCAGTGATCTGGGAAGGGTCTTTGATTCGGCAGTAGCGCAATCTCTGGCTGTGCTCTTGGGCGGCATTCCAGTTGTTACGCCAAATGCAAGAGCACTTGTTCCACCGCAGCCGGATTGCGTGGAGTTAGGCCCTGTGCGCATCATTGGTGGTGTCCGACCCCAAAACTTCGATGTGGGCTATCGCCCCGACGGGGTTCGTTTTGCCTTCGATAGTAAAACCCTCAATGACCGCGAGAGCATCGGCAAGAATTGGCAAAATATGGTAAACGACTTGGCACCGAGGCCACTACTGTTCACAGCCGTTTTCCACATGCTGTCGTGGCTTTTATGGTAGTTTGTCCGCTTCCATGTTTCTCCCCAGCCCGACAGCGCGCTCTTGTCGAAACTTTGGAACGTCTGGCACGCCGTACCAGCGTAGACGGCCCACCTTATATGGCTGAGTCCATTGCCCTGGTTGTCTGGGACCCGGAAACTGGTACAATTAGCTCGGATGTTCCGAACACATCGTCGGCTCTGCGTATTGAAAAGTTTTCAGAACAAGTCGAAGCCATGTACGTTGCTCGTTACAAGGGGTTGCCACCACACGCAGACGAAGGGACATAACAAGGAATACAACTCGGTGGGAAAAACGGCGGCGTCTTATCAGAAGCTACGGGGGGGATATTACACGCCCAAAGCCATTGCAGACTTCCTGGCAAAGTGGGCCATACAATCTCCCACATCCAGAATTCTAGAACCAAGCTGTGGCGACGGCGCATTATTGGTATCTGCGTTGCAGCGGATGGTTGATCTAGGTTCCTCCATTAATTCGGCGAATGAACTGATTCACGGGGTTGAAATTGATCCTATTGAGGCACAAACAGCTATACAACGTTTAACTTCGTTGGTTGATCTACCCAATTATCCCAATATTCATGTCGGAGATTTTTTCTCTTATTGCCAGACCCATCTCATCAATCACAAAACATTCGACGCAGTGATTGGAAATCCACCTTTTATCCGCTATCAGAATTTTCCCGAAGAACACCGTGCTATAGCCTTCCATCTGATGCACAACGCAGGTTTACGTCCCAACCGGCTTACAAATGCGTGGGTTCCATTTTTGGTCGCTGCGACTCAGCTTCTTAGCAGTCATGGGCGATTGGCAATGGTTATTCCCGCGGAACTGCTCCAGGTGAAATACACAGCCGAACTTCGTCGTTTTCTAAGTGATGCTTACAACCATATCACTTTGATCACGTTCAAGAAATTAGTTTTTGAAGGAATCCAACAAGAAATCGTCTTGCTGCTGGGCGAACGAAATGGCAGCAAAAGCACGGGCATCCGAACAATCGAACTTGAAGACGCTAACGATCTGCACGCTTATGATCACGATGCGCTGATCGATAGTCCGCTCAAGGAGATGGATCACACGACTGAAAAATGGACAATGTATTTTCTTGAAAAAGAAGAAATACATCTGTTGCGCAAGTTGAGAGAACACCCTGGCCTGACTCGCGCAGGACATGTCCTCGATGTTGATGTTGGCGTGGTTACAGGACTCAATGAATTTTTCGTCCTCACAGCGCAGCAAGTTGAAGACCTCAATCTGTCGGCATACACCAGGCCGTTAGTGGGGCGTTCCGGTCATCTTCAAGGCACGATATTCCAGGAAGCGGACTGGCGGACAAACGCCGAAAACCAGCTACCTTCGTTCCTCCTGGATGCACCTGATCAGCCGTTTGAGCAGTTGCCGGAACAGTTGAAGTCGTATATTGCTAGAGGGGAAGCCAATGGAGCTAACCTCGGCTTCAAGTGCCGCATTCGTAATCGATGGTACATCGTACCCTCGGTTTGGAATCCCGATGCGTTCATGCTGCGCCAGATTCATAGCTATCCCAAAATAGTGCTGAATCAGGCAGCCGCGACCAGTACCGATACAATTCATCGCGTCAGACTTCGGAACGGTATCCCTGCACCGATGATTGCCGCTGCTTTCTTGAATTCGCTGACATTTGCCTTTGCCGAAATCATTGGCCGAAGCTATGGCGGCGGCGTCCTTGAACTCGAACCTAACGAGGCCGAAATGTTGCCGATTCCACTCCAGGGGGCGGAACGGCTAGATATTCAATATCTTGATACGCTTCTCCGCAAAAATGACATTGAGAGTGTGCTCAACATCACTGATAGGGTCTTACTTGCGGGTGGGCTTGGGTTAGGCGGCCAAGACATTCAATTGCTTCGCTCGATCTGGAAAAAATTGCGAAACCGCAGGACGAATCGTAAACATCGCTAGATAACCCGCTCGTGCGCGACCCGCAGCAGCAGTTGGGCGGCCCTCGGTGGCCCGCCCAACGCGGCGAACTCCGAGGCCAACTGCGCCGCATTGTCGAGTATTCGCTTGTCCGTTGTCACCGCCCGAATCGCGGGCAAAAGCTGGCCGCTCTGGACGTCATGCGCGCTCAGGTTCAGGCCGACTTTGGCCTGCGCCACCCGGCGCGCCTGCCCGCGCTGATCGGCGGCGTGCGGCACAACCACCTGCGGAACACCCTGAATCACGGCGCGATGCGTCGTGCCCATGCCGCCATGATGGACGATCACCTTCAGGCGTGGGAAGACGTGATCGTAATCGACCCACGTCAGCAGGCGGGTATGTGCGGGCAGCGCGGCTTTGAGCCGGGCTTTTTCCGCCGGGTCAATCGGGTTGCCGCCCAGAACGACGATGGGCACCAGGCCCAGGCGCGCCGCCGCCTGCGCGGCCCAACTGAAAAAGCCCAGATCGCCCGTGAAGGTGCTGCCAAGCGTGATCAGCGCCAGCGGCGTTTCGGGCGGTATGGCGGCCAGCCAGTCCGGCACAGGCGACTGCGGCGGCGTGGGGCTGCCGCCCACAAATTCGGTCTGCGGCAGGAAATCGGGATCGGCCTGATACCACCTCCGGCTGAAAAAGCTGACGTGCAGGTGCGGACTCTGCACCGAGGGTGTCGCGCCGGAGGAGAAATTAACACCGCGCAGACCAAGCTGCCCGGACAGACGCTCGAGCCGTTCCCGGCTGATCCGCCCCAGTTCAGCTTGCACAGCCAGCAGGCGATCCTCGTCCAGCGGCTGCCCGGCGGGCCAACCGGCGACGGCCAGCGGCACGTTGAGCGCTTCGGCAGTGAAGGCAGCGGCAGTCAGGAACGGGTCGCTCACGATCACGTCCGGCGTTCCGCGTTCTTTTGCCAGACCAGTCAGCGCTTCGACGGCGGGCGGGATCAAGTCCTCACTCAGCCAGGTATCCAGGGCACGCTTGTAACGGAGAAAGATCGCTTGCGCAGGTTGTAGCGACTTCGGGTCGGGCAATGGCGGCGGCGGCCACAGCCAGCCGGTTTCCGTTACTGGCGCAAAGTCGATGCCCGCCTTCTGCACCATTGGGCCGAGCGGCGATTGCGAGACCCAAAGGACGCTGTGTCCCTTAGCCCGCAGCACCTGAGCGGTTTTCAGCATCCCGCCCCAGTCCGCGTGGCCGGGCAGCGGCGCGGAAATAAACCAGAAAGATGTCACTTGAGTCGAGTCCCCTCCTGGGGGCCTATCATAACAAGGGCCGTCATGGCTGAACAGTACGGAGTCTTAGCAGATTCATGACCTTTAGCGACAAAGGCAGGTGACATTCAGCGCCAGATCAGTGACGAGTATCACTCACCAATTTCGGCGCTCTGCCGTATAGTTGGATCAAGTTCAAAAAGACTTCCGCGCGTGTTCAGCTTCCTCAGGGACAGACCCGTCCCAAAGCGACCACACAAGTCCTCAATCATCACCACTTCTAGTCTAGGAGCCTGTACCAGCAGGCTCCTTGCCCTTTCTGGCCCCGACTCGGCTATAATTTCGAGCATGAACGATGCGCGAACCTTTTCGACGTGGTGTGTCATGAACCATGCACGGCCTGTGCTGGTCAGCGCGCTGCGTGCCTGGGGGTTGCAAGCACCCGCGACAGCCATCGAGCAGGCTGGCTCCCTGACCGCTTTGAAGGTTCTGGCTGCCGATGCTGACGCCGAAATTCGCCGCAAGATCGTCTTCGTCCCACTGCGCCGCGATCTTTCCCACGCCGCCACGACCCTGCAAGCGGCCATCACCTTCGCCACGCGCGGCGACGCCGAAAACGCGGCAGCCGTTGCTATCGGTGTGTTCACCAATGCAGCCAGCGCGTTATCCTGGCAGCGGCCCTGGACGCGCCTTTCGTGGCGAGCACGCCGCGCCCAGGTGATCGCCACTGCACGGCGGGAACAACTGGCATACCTCAACGCACAGTCCGATCAATCTCCGTCCAAGCCGGGTTAATAGACCGCCGGGCAGGACAGTTTGCTGCCCCATGCCGCAAAATCTTACAGCCTGATAACACTTTGGCAACACATTGTTGAGATGATCGTCGCATCATCATCAGAAAGACAGTTCGGCCAGGTCGAAAGGAGAGCGGCGCAGTGCGGATGAATCGTCGCAGTTTCCTGAAGGTTATAGGAGCCGGCGCTGGAACGGCGCTGCTTGGCTCCAGCGTGATCGAGGCGCTGGCTGCGCCGGATTTGCCCGCGCCTCTGCGTCGTCCAGCCAGCCCCGAAGGGCGCGATCCGGTCTTTCACGTCTTGAATCGGGTGGCGTTCGGGCCACGTCCCGGCCAGGTGGACGCCGTAAAAAAGATGGGTCTGCAAGCCTACCTGGAACAACAGTTGAACCCGGCGTCGATCAGTGACGAGGTTGTGGAGAAGCGCCTGGGCGATTACATGACGCTAGACATGACGCTCCCAGAAATCCAGGCGCTCGGCCAGGCTGCGCAGGAAATGATCGTGGAACTGGATCAGGCCACCGTGGTGCGTGCCGTGTACGCTGAACGGCAGTTGTACGAGGTCATGGTCAATTTCTGGTCGGAGCATTTCTCGATCTGGCATCTGAAGGAGCAATGCAAATTTCTGAAGACCATCGATGATCGGGAGGTGATCCGCAAACATGCGCTGGGCAAGTTCCGCGATCTGCTGGGTGCGTCGGCCAAAAGCCCGGCCATGCTCATCTACCTGGACAACGCCAAGAGCGAAAAGAAACACCCTAACGAGAACTACGCCCGCGAGGTGATGGAACTGCACACCATCACGGTTGGCAACTACACCGAGACAGACGTGAAGGAGGTGGCTCGCTGCTTCACTGGCTGGACCGTCCAGGGGCCGAACGGCGACAATCCCGGCGACTTCATCTTCAACCCCAGGCAGCACGACGACGGCCCGAAAACAGTGTTGGGGCAGCAGATTCCGGCGGGTGGCGGCATCCAGGATGGCGAGACGGTGCTGGACATGCTGGCCGCGCACCCGGCCACCGCGCACCATATCGCCTCCAAGCTGTGCCGCCGTTTCATTGCTGACGATCCCCCGGAGACGGTGGTCAAGGCAGCGGCCCAGGCATTCCTGGCGAGCAGCGGCGACATTCCGAGCGTGCTGCGCGTCATCTTCGCTGCGCCGGAATTTCTGAACGCACCGCCAAAATTTAAGCGCCCCTTTGAATACGTGATTTCCCTGCTGCGCGCCTTCGACGTGGACATGGCAACGCCCAAACCCGGCAACAGAAATCAACTGGGCGTGCTCGGCACGCTCAAGGCGATGGGTCACCTGCCCTTTGACCACGTGACGCCTGACGGCTACACCGACTACGCCGCGCAGTGGATCGACAATATGCTGCTGCGCTGGAACGCCGCCATCCTGACCGTATACGGCGCGATGCCCGGCGTCAAGGTCAACCTGAACGGGTTGGTTCACGGCCAGAACGTCGAGTTGACGCCGCAGGGTGTTCTCGCGTATTTTGCCCAACATTTGCTGGGTCGTGCCCTCTCGCAGGAGGAACAAAACGCCATCTGGGATTTTGCCAGCAAAAAGGGCGAACCCAACCTGACAACGGACGCCGGGCGGAAGCGGATGGTGGATGCGATTGCGCTGCTGGCCGCCTCGCCCGCCTTCCAGTATCGGTAATAAGCGCCTCACCCCCGACCCCTTTCCAGTTGGAGAAGGGGCCGGGGGTGAGGTCAATTGCTCGATCATCAGATGATAAGGAGGACTCAAACATGGCTCGCTCAGTGGAAACCCTGACCCGCCGTGAGATGTTGAACCGGAGCTTTGCCCTGTCCGCGCTGGCTGCTGCCCAGGTCGCCTGGCCGAGCTGGATGCCACGCCTGGCTTTTGCACCCAAGACTCGTGCGCCGCGCGGCGACGTGCTGATCTGCATCTTCCTGCGTGGCGGCGCGGACGGCCTGAACATCATCGTGCCGCACGGCGAAAACGCTTATTACAATGCACGTCCGGCGATCAATATCGCCCGCCCGGACGACAGTAAAGCAGACATAACCAACAAGGCGCTCGATCTGGATGGCTTCTTCGGCCTGCACCCGGCCCTCAGGCCGCTGCTGCCCATCTTCAGGGGTAATCAGCTTGTCGCCGTCCATGCGACGGGTTCGCCCGACCCGACCCGTTCACACTTTGACGCGATGGACTTCATGGAGCGCGGCACGCCGGGCAGCCACGCCCTGACGACAGGCTGGCTGGGCCGCCACCTGGCTTCGCTCGACACGGGGACAAACGCCCCGCTGCGCGCCATTGGCTGGGGCAACAGCTTGCAGCAATCGCTGCGCGGCTCGATCAGTGCAACGGCCATCAAGTCAATCGTCGATTACCATCTGCGCGGGCGCAAAGAAGCCGCCGACGAGATGCTGGCAGCACTCAACGCGCTCTACGCTGCCGATCCCGCCGCACTCAAGACGGCTGCTGACCAGACCAACGCCGTCCTCGATCTGGTCAGCCGGGTCAACGTGGCCTCGTACAAAGCGGCCAATGGTGCGCAGTACGACGACAACAACGATTTCGACCTGGCGCTCATGCAAACTGCCGCACTCATCAAGGCCGACGTGGGCCTGGAAGTGGCTGCCATCGACCTGGGCGGCTGGGACACGCACCAGAACGAGACGGCTGATCTGGCGAAAGAATTGACCGGGCTTGGCAAGGGGCTGGCAGCCTTTCACACTGACCTGGGCGACGCTATGCAGAACATCACTATCGTGGTCATGTCCGAGTTCGGGCGGCGCGTGCAGGAGAACGCCAGCGGCGGCACGGATCACGGTCACGGCAATATGATGCTGGTCATGGGCGGGCATGTCGCCAGTAAACCCGTGATCGCTCAATGGCCGGGTCTATTGGACGATAAGCTGATCAACGGCGACCTGGCGATCACCATTGACTACCGAGACGTGCTGAGTGAAATCCTGACCACACGCCTGAACAATCCCGCCGTCGATGCTGTCTTCCCCGATTTCAAGCCGACGCCGCACGGCATCGTGACGAAGTAGGGAGCAACCTCAGCGTTGCTCGGAGAAGAGCGGCGGGCGGCCCGTCCCGTGAAACAGTGTGCCGCGCCCCTGGCCGAGCCGCCACCCGGCAGCAGCCCGCAGCGCCGCCACCACGTACTGCCTGGCAATGCCGACGGCGACCAGGACATCGTGGCCTTTTGCCACCTCCGCTGTCACACACGAGGCGAAGGTGCAGCCCGCGCCGCGTGCATTGCGCACGTTCAGGCGCGGCCCGCGATACTGGTGGAACTGGGAGCCATCATATACTACATCCAGAATGTCATCCGTCCCGTCCAGATGCCCACCCTTGATCAGCACGTAGCGCGGCCCCATCTGGCGCAGCAGCCGCGCCGCCTGGCACATCGTATCGGCGTCGCCGATGGTCACCCCGGTCAGTATCCTGGCTTCGTCAACGTTGGGTGTGATCAGCAGGGCATGGGGGAAAAGGTGCTGCTTGTAAGCGGCAATGGTTTCCTCACTGACCAGCGGACGGCCATCGCCCGCCACCAGTACCGGGTCAACGACCAGGGCCTGCGCAGCGGCCTCGAAGCCGGCCAGCGCTGTGCTGACCGCCTCGACAATGCTGGCATTGAACAGCAGGCCCGTTTTGACCGCATCCGCGCCAATATCGGCCAGCACCACCTCGATCTGGCTGGCGACGAATGCTGCATCCAGGACTCTGACCGCCTCAATGTGTGTCGAGTCCTGGGCTGTGATCGCGGTCACGGCGTTCATCCCGTAGACCTGGCGTGCCTCGAAGGTCTTGAGATCAGCCTGTAAACCTGCTGCACCACTCGAATCGGACGCGGCGATGGTCAATACGCGCGGGGTCATACGTTCTCCTGCCGGAATCATCGATAAGCCGCCGTCTATTCTGTCACTGGTTCGCACCCTTTCACAGCATGTGCTAGAATTCGCATCAAATACACCCGCGTGACGTTGGCACTTACGCCGCCAATATCAACTATTCATAGAGAACCATGATCGGCAGCAAACTCGGCCCCTATGAACTTCTGGAAGAACTGGGTCGCGGTGGCATGGCAACGGTCTACCGGGCTTACCAGCCCAACGTAGACCGTTTTGTCGCCGTCAAGGTCATTCACCGCTCCGTAGCTTCCGACAGCAAAGCCCTGGATCGTTTTACCCGTGAAGCCCGTCTGGTCGCCAAGCTGGAACACCCGCACATCCTCCCCGTGTACGACTATAATGGGCTGAACGATCCGCCCTACATCGTCATGCGCTATCTGCCGACGGGTACGCTCAAAGATATTCTAGAACGCGGCAAACTGCCCGTGCACGAGGTTGCCTACCTGATGCAGCAGATCGGGTCGGCGCTGGATTATGCGCACAAACAAGGGGTCATTCACCGCGACATCAAGCCTTCGAATATCATGGTCGACTCCGAGGGCAACGCCTTTCTGACCGATTTTGGCATTGCCCGCATTGTGGAAGGCTCTGGCGAGGGTCTGACCGGAACCGGCATGGCTATCGGCACGCCCGGCTACATGGCCCCCGAACAGGGGCTTGGCAACCCCATCGATCACCGGGTTGATATTTACGCGCTCGGCGTGATGCTGTATGAACTGCTGGTCGGCAAGTTGCCCTTCAGCGCCGAGACGCCAATGGCCGTCATTCTGAAGCACATCAACGACCCCGTCCCGAACATCATTCAGGCCAACCCGGCCTTGCCTGCTGCCCTCAACGGCGTCATTCAACGGGCTATGGCGAAACAGCCCGAAGATCGCTACTCGACGGCGGCGGAGATGACCCGTGCACTGGCAGCAGCGCTTGGCCCCGTCGAAGACACGACGCCCCGCCAGTTGCAGACGGCGGCCTTACAGACCATTGCCGAGCTTGAGGCCGTGCGTGCCCAGCAGCAGTCCCGGACAGGCACTGCGGCAGCCGCCGCTGGCAGCACGCCGCCTCCCGCCAGGCCGTCTACAGGGCAACGCTCCACTGGTGGGCCTGCCACTCCGCCGCCTGTGCCGTCCATCACCCAGACGATGCAAGGCAGCGCCTTCCAGGGCGCGCTGATCGGGGCCGGCGTGGTGGTCTTGCTGCTGATCCTGGTGGGCGGCGGCTTCCTGCTAATCTCCAACAAGAACAACAATGATGCAACCGCCACTGCGCTGGCTGCGGCAGCATCGCAAACCGGCGCGCGCATCGCGGTGATGGAGACGGAATTCGCCGCGCGCAGCCAGATACCGCCGGCGCTGACCGGTACGCCTGTGCCGTCGACGGCGACGCAGCCTGCCACGACACTTCCTCCGAGCGCCACCGAATTGCCGCCAACGCATACGCCAACGCCTATGCCGCCGACCCAGACGGCTGTCGCGCCCAGTGCCACCAGAACGTCCAACGTCGTGGCGGTGGTTCCCAGCGACACGGCGACCCGGACACCCGTTCCACCCACCCTGACCAGCACCCCCTCGCCCACACCGCTTCCACCCACGCTGACCGACACACCAACGGCAACCTTTACGCCGACGCCTGTCCCGCCGACCCGCACGCCAACCTTTACCCGCACGCCAACCAGTACGCGCACGGCCACCGCCACGCGCACGCCCATCCCACCCACCCTGACACCGACGCCGATCCCGCCGACGGCCACGCTCAGTCCGGAAGTGCTGGCGCTGTTGACGCCCGCGACGGCCACGCCGATCTCGCCCACTGTTCCACCAACGGACGTACCTGCATCGCCAACGCCGACACCGCTTCCCCCGACGCTGACCAATACGCCCGTGCTGCCAACGGCGACAGTGGAAGCGACCCAGTCCGTGCCGGCCACACCGACGCCCGTTGAAGTGGCGGTAGCCCGTCCCGGCAGTATGCCCTACGTCAGCAATTTTGAGTCGGTGGATGCGCTCAACGACTGGGATTTCGATCCGGCGGCGTGGCGCTTGCAGACCGACAGCGGCAGTGTGTCGCTGGTCGGTTCCGGCGGCCAGAAGTTCCCGGCAGTGGTGCTTGCCAGGGCCAACCCCGAATGGAACCAGCCGGAGAATCAGAATATTCTGCTCTCCTTCCGGGTCAACCTGGATGCATCGGCCAGTGGTGCGCGGGTTATCTTCCGGTATACGGAGAACAACGGCTATTACGTCTTTGAAATGATCCCCGGCCTGATGTCGGTGAAGCGCGGCCAGCCCAACCGGGGCCTGGATCGCGGTTCGGAGCGCATCATGGCGCAGTTCCCGAACGCCCCGATCCGCGCCGGAGCCTGGTACGAATTCTCGATCTGGGCCGATACGAACCGTATCTTCGTCTACAAGGATCACGACCTGGTGCTGATGCCCGAAGACACGGGCCAGAGTCTGCCCGGCGGCGGCATCATGCTCCAGACGATCAACTCCAACTTCCGGGTACGTTTCAATGACATCAAAGTGCAGCGCCCGCTGCCGGCCAGCCAGCACTTTCGGGGATCAGATTGGCCGAGCACGTGGGCCAGAACCGACCTGAACAACACCCGGATTGGCACGGATTCCAAAGGCAACGGTTACATTGAGATCAGCAAGGGCGACGTGCGCCCACTCAACCCGCCGCTCCCGGACATCCTGATGGCCTGCCGCCTGTGGAGTTTGCAGGGCGGCTTTGACATCCGCATCCGGGAGAGCGGCGCTGGTGCGCTCCAATTCCGATTCGTAGCGGGCAACATGACCCTGAACCAGCTTGACGGCTCAGGCAAGATCGTCCAGAAGTGGGCTTTCCCCAATTTCTACGGGCGAGCCGGATTCTTCGACTTCATCGTCGATACGGTGGGCGATCAACTGCGCATCTTTGGCAAAGATACCTGGGTACAGAAGATCAATAACATGCCGCCGCCGGGTGATACACGCTTCTCGGCAGTGAATCCCGACGACCAGTTCCGTATTGGCGACTGTCTGTTCGCGGAGACGGCCAAGTCGCGCATCGAAGATGCACAGTGGGCTTTCACCAAGATCAAGGATGTCGAGTCGCGCCCGTATGCATCGCTCCTGATGGACTGGTATGATCGCTTCGACGACAAATTCCGCACCAAAGATTGGTGGGAAGGCGGCCTCAACGCGCCCGGCGAGTTCAAGACCAACCCCAACGACCCGGAGCACAAAGCCTTCTTGCGCATCGCGTACCAGGACGGCGCATCCTGGCGCATGTTCCGCTACGTGAAGGAGTTCTACGTCTTTGGTCTGGGACAGGACAAATCGACCTTCTTTGACTCCAGCGACATCTATCTGAAATGCACCGTGCGCGTTTCCAAAGGCGGAACGGCCTGGATTGCGGTGCGTACCTCTGCCTCCCTGGGCGGCGGCACACTGAACGGCTATCGCCTGAGCCTGAGCCGCGACGAAAACGACAACTACACCGTGACGGCCAGTGGCTACTCGCGGGCCGAACAGCCGACCTTTTTCAAAGGCGCACTCCCGCCGCGCAGCGATGGCGGCAGTTCGGAATGGGTGACGCTGCTGATCGTGACTTACCAGAACAAGATCGCGTTTTTCGCCAATGGGCGCTTCCTGGAAGCGGCCAGCAACCTCTCGATCCTGAGCGGGACCATCGCAGTGGGCGTCGATAAAGGCTCGACAGGCGATTTTGTCGATCTGCAACTCCGCGACGTGTCGCCGGAGACACGGTAGCTGCTCGAACGAGATGCGCCGTCTGCGGAATCAAAAATTCGTGATCAGGAGTTCAGTGATCGCTCCACGTCCATCGGGTTTGCTGTTGATGGCTCGGCGAGCACTGATCTCGTGGATGTGAAACCCTGAATATAGATCATAGATGAGTGGCGCACTCGAATTACTGAGCATCAGCAAGCAGCCACGCGAATCGAGAGTGCGATATGTAGCCGCCAGACGGCGCTGGTCATCGCTTGAGAAACCATTGCTCGTATAACTTGTGAAGCTCGAAGTCAAACTGAGCGGTTCATAGGGCGGATCAAAGTAAATCAGGTCGCCAGGCTCGGCCAGACTTAAAACAATCTCAAAGTCGGCAACTTCCAGATGGGCGTTTTGCAATGCGGCGCTTGCCGCTCGTAGACCAGGTTCATCACAAATGGTCGGATTCTTGTATCGCCCGAACGGTACGTTGAACTGTCCCTGGCGATTAACACGGTACAAGCCGTTATAGCAGGTGCGGTTGAGGAAGATAAAGCGTGCCGCACGTTCGGCTGGTCGCAATTCCACCGGGTTTTGAGCACGTATTTCATAGAAATAGTCAGGCGCATTTCGGTGTACCTTTAGAGCTGCGATCAGTCCCTCAACGTCATCGCGGATCACATGGTAGACCTCGATCAATTGGGCGTTCAGATCAAACAAGAAACTCCGCTCTGGTTGCAAATAGAAGAACACTGCCGCACCGCCCAGGAAAGGCTCAAAGTAGCGCCGGTACGTCCCTGGTGCGGGGAAATGAGGGGCAAATTGGGCAATCAGTGCCTTTTTGCCTCCTGCCCATTTGACGACAGGGCCTGCCCTGGATTTCTCAATCGGGGGCAAGAAACTTGACTGGTTCATATGTTCGATTGTACTGACTTTGCGCTGATCTGCAAAAGGCTGACAACTTGCAAACTTTCCTCGATAATTAGTCCCGGCAGTGCCATTCTCGGTGAGTGCGAGAATGAGTCTTCATCACACTGAATGGGATACGCTCAATGTCCGATGCAATTCGTCGTGCCGCGAGGCCAACCAGGATTTTGCGCCTGCGTGGCTGGCAGCGCTTTGGCCTGCCGCTTGTCCTCTACACGCTGGCGGCGCTGTTCATGACCTACCCACTGATCCTGCATCTCTCGACCCACGCGCCCGGCCCGTCGCTGTCCGGCAGCGACACTGTTGAACACCTGCGCATGATCTGGTGGACGAAGTATGCTTTGCAGCACGGGTTGAATCCGTTCTACCAGAGTCTGTTCGGCTACCCGGATGGATTCTTTAGCAGTGTCCAGTGGGCACAGCCGCTGGTCTACTGGCCGCCTGCGCTGTTAAGTTTTGTCTTTAATCCGACAGCATCCTTCAACCTGTGGCTGCTGGTGACGCTGGTGCTGGATGGGCTGGCAGCTTACTGGCTGTGCCTGGAAATTCTGGCAGCGCATGAGGGCCATCCCCAGGCGATGGCCGCCGCAATGGTCGGCGGCCTGGTGTACATGGCCTTCCCGACGGTGCAGGGCCATGTGTTGATCGGGCACGTGAATATTGTTTCCGTCTACGCTTTGCCGGTGGTCGTGCTGTGCCTGCTGCGCATCATGCGGGGGCGCGGAACAACGCGGATCGCGCTGCTGGGCGCGCTGGCAACCTGGGTGCTGCTGCTCACCAACAGCACCAGCCTGGTCTTCCTGGTGCTGCCGCTCCTGGTGTTTGGCGGTATCTACGCGCTGGCTGCCAGGCGTCAAATCATTTTCACAATGAGCGGGCGGCAGATCGGCCAACTGCTGATGATGGGCGGCGCAGCCGCCGTGTTGAGCGCGCCGTTTTACCTGCCGCTGGTTCTGGATGCGCTCATCCCGGAACACGCCAGTTACCTGCAATTACAGGGCGTCGGGTGGGTGTTATTCAGTACCGATTTGTTGAGTTTCGTGGCGCTTTCGCCGTTCACGCCCTGGACGCGGCCTTTCGCCCCGGCCTTCAGCGAGACCATCCTGAACGCCAATGCCATCGAAGGGGCTGCGTACCTGGGCATCGCAGCGTTCGTCCTGGCGCTCATTGCGGCCATTCAGTGCCGGAGGGCGGTTGGCCCCTGGCTGACGATACTCCTCGGCAGTATGTTGTTCTCGCTGGGGCCGATGTTGAAGTGGCAGGAACAGCCCGTCGTCTATACGCTTGGCCTGGACAAAAGCAACATCGTCCTGCCCTGGGCGCTCTTTCAGAACCTGCCGCTCCTCAACATCATCCGTACCCCTGGGCGCTTCAATTTCCTGACCGCGCTGGCGCTGAGTGTCCTGGCTGCTCTGGGCCTGAGCATCGTCCTGCGACGGGTCAGGCGGCCCACTATACGAACCGCGTTCTGCGCCGCGCTGGTGATCCTGATCCTGGCCGAGTACCAGCTCAAGTTCCCCTTGCCGATCTACGACACGCTGGCGCAGCCCGCCTATTTGCAGACGCTGGCGACTCGCACAGACGTAAGGGCCGTGTTCGACATTCCCTACGATGCGACGTACCACGACGCCATCGCCGAGCAAATGGATCACAGCAAAGCGATCCTGACCGGGTATTATTCGCGGCTGCCGCCCGTTGACCCGGCGAAACTGATGCTGCTGTCGGAGGTGGCGAAGGGAACCGCCTGGCAGACCGGCGCAGCGGATCGCTTTCCGGGGCCGCCGCTCGCACCCGATCAGGCCCGCTCCGTCCTGAAAGACAACGGCATTGACGTGCTGATTTACCACCTGGATAAGTTCGATGCGCGCTCGACGCTGGATTGGGCCGTTCGCGCTTTTGGGCAGCCTGCCTATCGGGATCAGCAGATCGCGGTCTTTGAAGTGCCCCCGCCGGGCCAGCATTGGGCGGGCCTGGCCCTGACCCACCAGGCCATCTACTGGTGGCCGTACAGCACGCCCGGTTCGGGCTGGTGGCCCGACGACAATCGCCCGATTGACGCCTTGTGGATGAAAGCGGGGGTGCGCATTGTCGTCTACACGCCGGTGGCAACCTTGCAGCGCTTTACGCTTGATCTCGCGCCCCTGTTGTCTACGCGGGCGTTGGCCCTGGCCGTTGATGGCAATCCGGCTCATACCTGGAACGTGAAGGCTCCCACCGACCAGGTCGATTTCTGGTTGGCACTCAGGCCGGGCTTCCACGCCCTGCAATTCAGCCCGCCCGACGGCTGCACTCGCGTACCGGTTGCGCCCACCTGCCTGCTCGATTCAAACACGCAAGTAGAAAGCAGCCCGGCCTGCCAGTTGCATTACGGCGAGGAGAATACCTGCGTCAGTCTGCAATTCAGGAGCCTGCAAGCCGCCGATCTGGGTGTGCCTTACCAGGAACTCAAGGTCGATCTCGATAGCGGCCTGTCTCTGCGCGGTCTGTGGCTGGCCGATGAGGCCAGCACCGGAAGTGTTCTACCCGTCGCCACAGACTGGCACACGTCGCAAAAGCTGCCCGGCGACTATCATTTCTTCATGCACGTCTTCAGCCGGGATGGCAAACTGGCCGCGCAATACGACAACATTCCGGGCGGCGGCGCCTTTTCCACCACCAGATGGTCAGCATCGCAGAATTGGACGGAGATCACGCCTCTTGCCATCCCCGCCGACACTGCCCCAGGCACTTATGACGTTTATGTGGGATGGTATCGTTATCCCGACATGCTGCGGCTTGGCGTGCATAGTGATCGTCAGCGGGCCATCGACGGGCTGGTTTACTTGAAATCCATTTTGATTCGCTAGGAAACGCGCTATCGTTGCTGCCCTAACTATGAAACTGAAACAATGTGACTCAGTTGCCCGTAGCTCATAGCTACCTTTAGCTTAGTTTGCAGTTTTCTTGGACGCTGGCTATACTGTGTCATTGCAAAGTAACTGACCACTTCAACTTCGTAGCCAGAGGTCATTCAGATGAGTCTCGACACCATTGTCAACAACATCTACCAATCGTTTCAGGAACACGCTGCCGAGGCACGTGTGATCCTTTTGCATGCCAGTGGTCGCTATCGCACAGCTTTGGTCAGCCGGCTGCTGGCCGATCCAGAGGTGCGTGTCTTCTACTATGCGATGGGAACCGACGATGTGGATGTTCCGTCCTTTCTGGCTGGTTTCACCCACGATCTGGCTGACCAAGCCCCGACCTTCGGCGCAAATGTCAATCTGGTGGGGCTGAAAGACACCGCTGACCAGACGCCGCTGCTGACCGCCTTCGCCGGAGACCTCAACCAACTCAGTGCCGAGCCCTACATTTTGCTGCTGGATGAATTCGACAGGGCCACCGTTGGCGACGATCTGCAATCTTTCCTCGAAGCGCTGATCGACAACCTGCCACCACAGTGTCGCCTGGTTCTCAACAGCCGCAATCTGCCTCGCCTGCCCTGGATGGCACTCATCGCGCAGCGCAAAGCCGTCATGCTGCGCGACGCCGAGTTGATCAGCGCCGACTTTTACCAGAATCAAGCGCCCGCCGAAGAAGCCCGCGTTCTGGCAACTGCGCTTGGCCCTGGCACAGTCATTCTGGACAACGAACCCATCGACAACTGGGAGGGCCACCTGCCCCGGCTGCTCTTCTTTTTCGCCCTGGAGCGGCCTGTCGTAACCCGTTCAGAGATTTGCCAGGCATTCTGGCCGGAACTCAGCACTGATCAAGCCGTCAACGTTTTTCACGTGACGAAGCGCCGCCTGCATAAAGCTCTGGAATCGGTGGGCGTGGACGTACTGGTCCACGAGGACGGCTATTACCGGGTGAATCCAGAACTCAGCGTTCATTACGACATCACCGATTTTGTCAGTGCGCTGGTCGCCGGGCGGCTGGCAAAGGGTAAGGCCCGTCCTGCCGCATGGCAGCGCGTCATCGATCTATATCAGCGCCCGTTCCTGCAAGGCCACAATGAAACCTGGATCGCGCGGCGCCGCCAGGAATACCAGAGCGGCTACCTGGAAGCACTGAGCGAGATGGCAACCATCCGGCTGGAAGAAAACCGCCCGGAGCACGCGCTGGCGCTCCTGCTGCGCGCTGTGGGTGAAAACCAGCGCCGCCAGGACTTGCACCGCCGCGTGATGACTTTGTACGCTGACCTGGGTCGCCGCAGCGAGGCCGCCAGCCACTTCCAGCGGCTACAGGAAACGCTGAACGAGATGCACGTTCCGCTCGAGGAAGAAACCCGGCAGCTTTACCGCGAACTCATGTCGTAGGGCAGGCGTGCCCAGTGCTGATGGACTTGTCTGACGTGGGTTTGCGCCCGACGCTTTAGCGCCAGGTAGCGCCCCATCAGCCCGAGTCAGGTATCACTTCCACTCCCAGACCGGTTGGCCGCTCAGGATACGTTTGATCTGCTCGGGGAAACGATCCGGGTCGAGCGGCTTGCCCAGGAAACCGTCGAAGCCTGCGTTCTTGGCTTTGGTCATCTGTTCGTCGCTGGCCTCGGCAGTTACGGCCACCACCAGCGTATTCTTGAGACGTGGGCTGGCTCGAACCTTTTGAAGTGCCTGGTAGCCGTCCTCGTAGGGCAGCCGGATGTCCATCAGGATCAGGTCTATGCGGGGCAGGGTATCGGCAAACTGGACGACCTGCCAGCCAGACGTTTTCCACTCGCAGCGTTGAACACCCATAAAGGCCAGCATTCGCGCGATCAGCACGAAGTTCGGCACGTTGTCTTCGACCACCAGGACTTGTGCTTCGGCAGGCTCAATCGGTGTTCGCGTTATTTCGGGCATCAAAAGGTTACTCCTGGATTCCAAACTGAGCATCAATGCTGTCGATAATGTCATGACCGCAGATGATGCTGCCTGAACCAAGAATCATTTCATGGTGAGCGCGGTCACTATTCTTATTGTAGCGAAAAACTCAAGATGGCACGTAACGAACTCATATCTATCAATACAATTTTTACGCTTGTCATGGGTTACTATCATACCCGTTCTCCCCGGTTTCACCAATTGGGAAGCTGGCGCAGGTCGGGTAGATGGGCCGCCGAAGGCACGATCACGACGCCCGGCGCGGAACCCGTCGGCACGGCGAAAAGCGTCGTCGTCCCGATGATGACCGTTCTCCGGGGGAAGTAGCTGATCTCGCCGCTGCCCGGATCGTAGATCAGATAACTGTCTCCGCTTCGTCCCAGAATCAGGTAAGTATGTTCGCCGCTCACCAGGTAAGAGCAGTTTGGCCCCGGCCCGCCGCAGTCGATAGCCGTGCCGTCCGCACCCGGCCCGATCCAGACGCTGTTCTGGGCCAGTGGTGCGCGAAAACCCAGAATAGCCCAGATGACTACGGGATAACCGTGCCGCAGCGCTGCGTCGATCTGTGCTTCGGCTGCCACTGCCCCCGACGGCAGCAGACGCACCTGGAAACCGCTCAACGCCTGGAAGGTGGGCGTCCAGCCTTCGGCGTGAACGCCATAGCCGCCCGGCCCGATGGCCGTGCCGCCGATCAGATCACGCGGCCAGTAGAAACGCCCGTTCACCGAGCCGACGAAGCCCAGTCGTGGGTTGAGGGCGTGTGGCAGGCGGCCCAGAAAACTGGCTTCGTCAAAAGTCAGGCCGTACATCATCGCCAACTGCCCGGCGATCTTGGCCTCGCACGATAGGGGCAACGATTGCTTACCCGACGAGACGGTTTGGAGCGTCAGGCTGATCAGCCTTCCACCCGCGATTTCCACCTGCACTGAAGGTCCGCTCACGCCCGGCGCAAGGGTATACTGGCCGTCCGGCAGCAATGGGATCGCGGGATCAGCTGCCTGAGAGACCTGGCCCGGAATCTTGAGAACCTGCCCGATCCGTACCAATCCAGGATCGGTGAGCTTGTTGGCGGCCATCAAGTCGTCCACCGTGACACCGAATTGGGTTGCGATACCGATCAGGGTGTCGCCAGGCCGCACGGTGTACGTGCCGGGCGTGTCCGGCACAGATGCAGCAGCGTTCGGAGCGCTGTCATGACCATTGACCGGGATCACGAGGCGCTGCCCGATGTAGATCGCATCGGCATTGGGCAGTTTGTTGGCAGCGGCCAGCGCCTCAACACTGACGCCGTAGCGGTTCGCAATGCTGGTCAGCGTGTCGCCCGCACGAACATAATAGACCGGGCTGCCCTCCTGGGCGTGCAACAAAGACAGCGGGCTGCACAGGGCCAGCACCACCAATATCACCAATCCTGTTTTGCGCATTCGCCGTTCCTTGCGACGTACAAGCCAAAAAACAGGGATCGAGCACGAGTATAAAAGTACAGCGGGCAGAGTGCAAAAAAGTTCGAACAGCCTGGTTGCATTCACCATTGACAGCAGCCGGCTCTGAACCTGAGTCGGCCCTCACCGCGCCTGCACCGTTCCGATGGTCACCTCGGACGGCGTGAGGCTGTTGTCGGCGCTGTAGACGACCAGTTTCATCGTCACTGGCCCGACGGCATCCGGCGGAAGCCGCATTTCGTAGCGACCCAGAATCAGCGTGCGCTCCGGCCAGTGATCCGGGAAAAAGAACCAGCCGACGGGCGGCTGGTCGATCTGCCCCAACGTGCGCCCATCCGCACCGTAAAGACGGATGCTGACGCGGGTATCGATCTGCACCGGGTCGCCACGCCACCACCAGGTATGGGCGATGAGCGATTCTCCCGGACTGATCGTGTCTCCATTCAGCAGCCGGGCTGAGTCGAGTGTCGGGCCGCCGGGCAGCGAGAGCAGCGGCTTCTGGCTGAAGGGTGGCACACTCAGTGCGGACAGTGGCCTGTCCAGTGCGAAGTGTTCCAGGCTCACGTCTCCAAACGAAGCCCGGACGGGCTGGGGCTTGCCAATGGTTTCGAGCAGCCCTGCCGAAACGTTCTCCGGGTCCATGACATTGCCCTGCCACGACACGATCCATACTCCTCGAATCGTATCGCCCTGTGCGGCCAGAACGGGCACGGCTTCGGCGGCGTGGAGGATATGCGTCGCGTCGGTCAGGTCGGAAGCGGGCAGCCCAATGTACGGCGTGGGGCTGCGATAATAATCCGCCACCGGAAAGAGCGTGCCATCGCGTAGCAGCACCAGGTCGCCCGTTCGCCAGTGCTCACGGATGTAGGCGAACGCGCCCCGGAAATCGCTTTCTGGCGGGTGTCCCGTTTGTCCGGTCAGCCAGGGCACGGCCAGCAGAATCAGAGCCAGGACAAGCGATTTGACCGCCCCTCCCCAACTGGAGAGGGTGGAGTTTGCAGGTCGCGCCTCTGATCCGTTTTTCTCCCCCTCTTTGCTCGCGGAGAGGGGATTGGGGGGTGAAGTCAGCGCCACCAGGCCCAGCGCCAGCAGCAGATCAAGCCCGATCCAGGTGGGCCAGGCATAGCGCCCGGCCAGCTTGGGCTTGAACAGCACCACCACTGCCACCATCGCCACAGGCAGCACAGCCATACACAGCCCGTAGATCACGGGTTGAGCCGCCCGGCGCTGGCGCACCACCCACACAACCAACCCCGCCACCAGCACCAGCAGCCCGCCCGCGACCAGGGGCGCGAGTGGTGACAGCGTGTGATCGGGTGTCAGCCATTTGAAATCGTCGCGGGCCAGCCATTTGAAACTGAGCAGCACGCCGAGCGTCTGATCGGGCAGAAGCGCGCCCGCGTAGTAGCTGCGATCCGCTGCGCTGCGGGAGAGCAGAACAGGCAGCCAGGGCGCGAACCCGGCTCCGATCACCAGTCCCATCCCGACCATTCGGCGGAGCAGTGTCCTCGAACGCTGTATAGCAATCACCCAGGCAGCGATCAAACCATGCGCGGCCAGCGCCCCGATGCTGGTATAGTGCGTATACAGCGTGGCGAGTGCCAATCCGCAATAGGCGAATAGTACCCAGCGCGGCGGCGCAGGCTTCAGGCACTCAACCAGAAAGACGCTGGCCCACGCATACAACGCCAGGGCCAGCGCATAGGCCCGCACTTCAAAGGCGATCCAGGCAAAACCGGGTGACAAGCCTAGCAACAAAGCAGCGACGACAGCAGCGCTGGTGATCCGGGTCAGACGGTGTACAAGCGTAAATAACCCGGCAACGGCCAGCAGCCCGCACAACGCCGACAGCAGGTGCAGGGCGAATTCGCTGTTACCCAGGAGCACCATCCAGCCGCGCAACACGACGTAATGCAGCGGCACTTGAATATCGACCTGCGTGCACCAGTGGATCAGGCGCTCCCAGGGGCCGCTGGCGACCCACGTCGAGAGCGCCTCGTCATACCACAGGCTGCCGTGCGGCCAGCGCAGCGCCAGCCATGCCGCCACGATCAGCAGCGTCGCCACGAATGCCCACCGCGATGATTTCGTCAAGTGTTCCTGTTTGCCTCGTCCTCTCGTTGACTGCCGAGAGGGAGCGCGGGCTGAGTTGCCTTTTGCGCTGTCCTCGTCGCTCAGTCCTTTTCAGGTAAGATCGAATTCTACCCAACCCGCCGCGCCGCGTGGTACATTGTACGCCATCATACTGGCTGGCAATGGAGACTCCCCCTTGAAAGCAGCGAAACTCTATGGCCCCCGTGACGTGCGGATCGAAGATGTGCCCGACGCCGTGCCCGGCCCTGGCGATCTGTTGCTCGACGTGACAGCTGTCGGCATCTGCGGGAGCGATCTGCACACGTACCTGTACTGGCAAATCGGCAGCGACGTGCCCGGTGGCGCGATCATCCTCGGCCACGAGGCGGCGGGCGTGGTGCGCGAGATCGGCCCCGGTGTGCAAGGCTTCCAGGTCGGGCAGAAAGTCGCCATCGACCCGGCTGTGCCCTGCCAGCAATGCGAATTCTGCCGGAAAGGAAATTATAACCTGTGCACCAATCTGGTGTTTCTTGGCCTGTGGCCGCATCATGGTGCTCTGCGCGAGCGGATGGTTCACCCGGCCCGTTCCTGCGTTCCTCTGCCAGACAGCATCAGCGACGTGGCTGGTGCGCTGCTGGAACCATTGGGCGTTGCCCTCCATGCCATCAATCTGGCGCACATCGAACTGGGCGACGACGTAGCCGTGATCGGCTGCGGCGCCATCGGCCTGATGCTGATACGTCTGGCGCGGCTGGCAGGGGCCAGACACATCTACGCCTCGGATCGACACCCCTGGCGGCTGGCGCTGGCCTCGACTTATGGCGCGGATACAGTCCTCAACACCGATCAGGTGGACGTGGTGGACGTGATACGCAAGGCGACCAACCGGCGTGGTGTGGACGTTGCCATTGAGTCGGCCTGGGTAGCGGAGACGGCCAACCAGTGCGTCGGCGTGGCGCGCAACGGCGGGCGGGTCATTATCGTGGGCATCCCGGTGGAAGACTATATCACGCTCAATGCAACGGTCACGCGGCGCAAGGGCCTGACCATCAAAATGTCGCGCCGCATGAAGCATACTTACCCACACGCCATTCCGCTGGCGGCCTCCGGGCAGGTTGCGCTCGACCCGCTGGCCTCCCATCGCTTTTCGCTGGATCAGGCGGGAGCAGCCCTGGAAACTGCCGCAACCTACGCCGATGGCGTGGTGCGCGCGATGGTGCTGCCCAACTGGCGATGAATTGACCCATCGTTGCGGAATTTGGCGCGGGTTGCGTGCTGTGTGGCGGCTTCTACGCCAAAGTCGTCGAAGAGCAGCGCAGGCACGTGGCTTGTGAGTTCCAGAGAGAATCGAGGAGATGTTTGGTGATCTGAAAGCGCATGGCTTTGATCTCGAAGGCGCTCATCTACGCCGTTTCCTATGCCTGTCATGTCTGACTCCGGCGCTCCGCTGGCGGTATGTCTGGTTGGTGGCTGTTGGCGAATACCTGATCTGAACCGGCCAAACCGACCCGGTTACCCGTCAGGGCCGAGTGGATTTGAGCATCTCCAGACATTCAGAACCGGGTGCTGGTGTTGGGCAGGCCAAGCGCCGTCTTGATAGCGTACCAGCCAAACGCACCCACCTCGCGGTAGGTATCGGCGACAGCCCGCCAGGCTTCGAGCGGCCCCGCCGTGACCTGGGCCGGACTGAGGATCACGCTGATGCCTTGCCTGTGGAAGAGCATCTCCGCACGGAGCATGTGGAAGTTATCCGTGACGAGCAGTGCTGTCTTGAAGCCATGCACCGCCATGACTTTCTGCGCTTCGATGGCATTTTCCTCGGTACTGGTGCTGATTTCTTCCATCAGGATGGCCGGGGTGGGCACACCCTTCTGATGGGCCAGGTCAGCGCACGCTCTCCCCTCCGACTTCGGGTGCTGCTGCGTGTAACCGCCTGTGCAGATCAAAAAGGGAGCCAACCCCTTCCGGTACAGCGCGACGGCGTGCTCGACACGCCGCGTCGTGGCCGGGGACGGCGATCCATCGGCGAGCGTGCCTCCACCCAGGATGATGATCACGTCCGCTGCCGCTGCGTGGTCGGCCTGGCCGTAGTGGTAAACGTAAGCGGCAGCAGCCGTCGTAACGATAAAGCCGATCAGCAGGAATGAAACGAGGAACCGGAATAGACGGCGTGGCAGTCTCATAACGCGCAGATTCTAACACACTCGCTCGATTTGTCGTTCTGGCTGCCTTAGCCAGATTTCTGGAAATATTCTTGACAGATCGGAAAATTGGGCATAATGTCAAAGGAAGGTTTTGAGAGCGCTCTCACTGCTCGAAAGAAAGATCGTTTGCCATGCGCTTTGGTCATTTTGACGACGCCAACCGCGAGTACGTGATCACCACGCCCAGGATACCTTACCCCTGGATCAACTATCTTGGAACTGAAAACTTCTTTTCGCTGATCTCCCAACAGGCAGGTGGGTACTGCTTTTACCGTGATGCGCGGCTCCGGCGGATATTGCGCTACCGTTACAACAACGTGCCGACGGATATGGGTGGGCGCTATTTCTACATCGCCGAGCACGGCGACTACTGGACACCCTCCTACCTGCCCGTCAAGCGCGAGCTGGATCGATTTGAATGCCGTCATGGACTGGGCTACACGCGGATCACGGGCGTGCGCAATGAGATCGAGGCGGAAATGTTGTTCTTCGTGCCGCTCGGGTTCAATGCGGAGGTTCATCAGGTCACGCTCAGAAACCAGAGCGCCCAGGTACGACATTTGACGCTCTTCTCATTTGTGGAGTTCTGCCTGTGGAACGCCTACGACGACATGACCAACTTCCAGCGCAATTTCAGCACGGGCGAGGTCGAGGTTGAGGGCAGCACTATCTACCACAAGACCGAATATCGAGAGCGCCGGGACCACTTCGCCTTTTATAGCGTCAACGCGCCCATCGCCGGGTTTGATACGGAGCGCGAGGCGTTCGTCGGGCTGTATAACAGTCTGAGCGAGCCACAGGTCGTCAGCGAAGGCAGATCGCGCAACTCGGTGGCAAGCGGCTGGTCACCTATCGCTTCGCACAGCCTGGCGGTCACGCTTCAACCGCAACAGGCAGTGACTTTCATCTTTGTGCTTGGCTATGTGGAAAACCCGGCCAGCGAAAAGTGGGAGCGCCCCGGCGTCATCAACAAGGTACGGGCACACGCGCTCATCGATGCGTTCACAACACCCGCTCAGGTCGATAGCGCCCTCGCCAACCTGCGCGACTACTGGACAAACCTGCTATCCTCGTACACGCTGCAATCGCCCGACGACAGGCTGAATCGGATGGTGAACATCTGGAACCCGTACCAGTGCATGGTCACGTTCAATTTGTCGCGCAGCGCGTCGTACTTCGAGTCCGGAATTGGCCGGGGCATGGGCTTCCGCGACTCGAACCAGGATTTGCTGGGCTTCGTTCACCTGGTCCCGGCGCGGGCCAGGGAACGCATTCTGGACATCGCCGCCACGCAGTTCCCCGACGGAAGTGCCTATCACCAGTATCAGCCGCTCACCAAACGCGGCAATCACGACGTGGGCAGCGGCTTCAACGACGATCCCCTGTGGCTGATCCTCAGCACAGCGGCATACATCAAGGAGACGGGCGATTACGGCATCCTGGACGAGATGGTTCCGTTCGACAGCGATCCGAACAACCAGGCCACGCTGTTTGAACACCTGCGTTGCTCGTTTTACCACGTGGTCAACAACCTCGGCCCGCACTGCTTACCGCTCATCGGGCGGGCCGATTGGAACGACTGCCTGAACCTGAACTGCTTCTCGGAACAGCCGGACGAGCCATTCCAGACGACAGGCAACCGGCAGGGGCGCACCGCCGAGTCGGTGTTTATCGCTGCGCTGTTTGTGTTTGTCGGCCCGGATTTCATCCGGCTGTGCGAACAGCGAAGCCTGCTGGAGGAAGCCCAGGCCGCCGCACAGCACGTTGCACAGATGAAGCAGGCGATACTCGAACACGGCTACGATGGCGATTGGTTTCTGCGCGCCTACGACTTTTTTGGCAACAAGGTTGGCAGCCACGAAAACCAGGAAGGGCAAATCTACATCGAAACGCAGGGCTTCTGTGTGATGGCTGGGATCGGCGTGGAAAACGGGCTGGCGCAGAGGGCGCTGGACTCAGTGAAGGAGCGGCTGGATACGCCATACGGGATAGTGCTGCTCAACCCGGCCTACACGACCTATCACGTCGAACTGGGCGAGGTATCTTCCTACCCGCCCGGCTACAAGGAAAACGCCGGGATTTTCTGCCACAACAACCCCTGGATCATGATCGCCGAGACGGTCATCGGGCGCGGTGAGCGCGCCTTTGAGTATTACAAAAAAATTGCGCCTGCCTACCTGGAAGACATCAGCGAGATTCACCGAACAGAACCTTACGTGTACTCGCAGATGATCGCGGGCAAGGATGCCCCCCGAGTGGGGGAGGCTAAAAACTCCTGGCTGACCGGAACCGCCGCCTGGAACCTGGTTGCCATCTGCCAGTATTTACTCGGCGTCAGGCCGGAATTTGATGGGTTGTTCGTGAAACCGTGTATCGGCCCGGAAATTCCAGAGTTGACCATTACGCGCAAATGCCGGGGCGCAGAGTACCGGATTCGCGTCAAGAACAGCGGCAGCAATGTGGCACGGCTGACGGTTAACGGTAAAGCGATTGAAGGCAACCTCGTTCCCTACGCCAGACCGGGCGAAACGGTTCTCATTGACTGTGAAGTCTGACATGCAATACGGCTACTTTGACGACGCTAACCGCGAATACGTGATCACCCGGCCCGATACGCCGAAGTCGTGGATCAACTATCTCGGTTCGCGGCTGTATGGCGGCATCATCACCCAGAACGCAGGTGGTTACAGTTTCTACAAGTCTGGTGGAGCAGGTCGCATCTTGCGGATGCGCTTCAACGGTCTGCCGGTTGACCAGCCAGGGCGATACCTGTATCTGCGCGACGACGCCACGGGCGATTACTGGTCGGCATCGTGGCAGCCTGTCGGCAAGCCGCTCGACCAGTATAAACACACCGTCCGGCACGGCCTGGGTTATTCGATCTTTGAGTCCGAGTACGCCGGGATGAGCAGTGTCTTCACCTGTTTTATCCCGCGCGGGCGGGCCTTTGAATACTGGGGGCTGGCTGTCACCAACACCAGCGACAGGCTGCGCCGGGTTTCCGTCTTCAGCTATGCCGAACTCGCCAATGAGTGGCATTATCGGCAAGACCTGGAGAACTTGCAGTACAGCCAGTACATCGTGCAGGCATCCTACCACGACGGCATGATCCACCGCCTGAACAACACTAATCCAGGACGCAACGAACTGTATTTCGCATTGGCCGGGGCGGAAGTCACCTCCTACGATACGGATCGGGATCGATTCCTGGGCAACTATCGCACACAGGCCAATCCACTGGCAGTGGAGCGGGGCCGTTGCTCAAACAGCGCGACGGTGGGCGACAACGCCTGTGCCTCGCTGCACAGCGCGCTGGAACTGCGCCCCGGCGAGACGCGGCATCTGATCTTTATCCTGGGCATTGGCTCGCCCACCGAATCGTGGGATGGGCTGCCGCCCGGCACAGCTATCCTGAAAGAATACGCCCACCCGGATCGGATGGTGCATGAACTTGAGGCGATCCGTCGTGAATGGGCCGAACGTCTGCTCACTTTCCAGGTCAGCACGCCCGACGCCGAGTTGAACAGCATGGTCAACGTGTGGCACGCTTACCAGACGCACATGACCTTCAACTGGTCTCGGGGCGTCAGCCTGATCGAAGCCGGGGATCGGGATGGCCTGGGCTACCGGGACACCGTGCAGGACATCCTGGCGGTAACGCACAGCATCCCTTTGCCTGCCGAGGAGCGGCTTGACCTGATCCTGACCGGGCAGACGGCAGAGGGCGGTGGAATGCCGCTGGTCAAGCCGCTGACCCACCGCCCCGGCCACGAAACAACGCCCACCGTCGAACAGTACCGCAGCGACGATACACTCTGGCTGCCCATCACCGTCGCCAATTTTGTCTACGAAACCGGCAACCTGGCCTACCTGGATAAAGTCCTGCCTTACGCTGATCACGGGCAGGCGACGGTCTACGGCCATCTCAAGCAGGCGCTTCAGTTCAGCATCGATCACAAGGGCCGCAATGGACTGATCCAGGGCCTGGCCGCCGATTGGAATGACTGCGTAAAGTTCGGCACGACGGGCGAAAGCCTGTTCACCACGTTTTTGTTCTACGCAGGCTGCCAGCGCGTGGCCGAGCTGGCACAGCACAAGGGCCTTGAGGAAGATGCCCGGTGGTGCCGGGCACAGGCGGCGCAGGTCAAAGCCTGCATTGATGCCTGTGCCTGGGATGGTGAGTGGTTTGTGCGCGGCCTGTCGGCGTCCGGCGCAAAACTGGGCAGTAGCGACAATGCCGAAGGCAGGATATATCTGGAGTCTAACGTCTGGGCAGTGATCAGCGGGGCCGCCGATCCTGAGCAGACTGTATGCTGTATGGATGCGGTACATCGATACCTCGCAACGGAACACGGGCTGGTGCTGTGCGAGCCGCCGCATACCAGGCCGATGCCGGGCGTGGAGCTGTCGCTGCTGGTCTACCCGCCCGGCCACAAAGAAAACGGCGGAATCTTCTGCCACAGCAATGCATGGGCAATTGTGGCCGAATGTCTGCTTGGGCACGGCGACCTGGCCTACGACTATTACCGAAGCTACCTGCCTGCCCGGTACAACGCCCAGGCCGAAATCCACCAGGCCGAACCCTATGTCTACTGCCAGTTTGCCTACGGGCGCCACTCCCCGCGCTTTGGCGAGGCGCGCAACCCCTGGCTGACGGGCACGGCAAGCTGGACGTACATTGCCGTGACTCAATACCTGCTCGGCATCCAGCCGACGCTGAAAGGGCTGCGTGTCAACCCGTGTATTCCGGCACGCTGGGATCGTTTCGAGGCGCGCCGCTGCTTTCGCGGGAAATGGATCACGATCCGGGTCGAGAATCCGGCCCATGTCAACCAGGGCGTGCACGCCCTGACTCTTAATGGTGCGCCCATCGAAGGCAACGTGATCCCGGTGGATCATCTGGTTGAGGACAACGAGGCCCACGTGGTACTTGGCGCAAACTGAGGCGCAGGCGCTCAGGGTCTTGCCGTTCCACCTGCTGGCGGTGCGGCGCTGACCAGGCAGGGAACCACGATAGGGCGATGGCTCTGGCGGCAGCATTGGTGTCTGTGGACTGGCAACACACGCACTGAAAATAATCGGTTGACAGAGCGCACGTAGAGCGCACCTCCGGCCAGCACCGCCTGATCGCCGACTTCGGGCACGGCAGGCCCGCTGTTCATCCGGCTTTGTGCGGCGACGACCTGGGCGCTGCCCTGGTAAACAGTCATGATGACGGGCAGCGGGTTCGCACCACTGCCCACAAATTGGCAGAACATCGTACCCACACCGATTGAACCGATTCCGAACACAAGCCTCCAAAGTGCCATTCGATACTCGTGGATGCTCGATTGCTTTCAATCTTCTGAACAACTCCTCCACAGATTCTCCATAATGCGCATCCACACTGAAAATCAGATTCGCGGCGGGGAGGAGCATTCAGAATGTCCGTAGTGCAGCACAAAGCCATTGTCCGGAAGTTTTACGATGTCGTATGCAATCAGCGGCAGTTTGCAGTTGCCGATGAGATTTTCAGTCGATCATACAAGATGTTTCCCTCGTCGGAACCGCCTTTTGGCCCACAAGGAGTCAAGGAATTTCTGTACTGGCTCATCACGACATTCCCCGATGTTCAGTATAGAGTGGAGGTGCTGGTTGCTGAGGGCGACCAGGTCGCTTCTCTGGCGACCCTGCACGGAACCCCGACAACGCCCATCGCTCATCTAGGCGACTTGGGAACCAGTGCGCCGACAGGGAAACCGTTCGACACCTCGGAATTTGCGCTGTGGCAGTTTGCCGATGGCAAGATTGTTAAGCGCCGCGTGGTATTGGACAGCTTGCCGATGTTGAGCAGCCTGGGCGTTTTTCGGTCCGCCGCATCCACCTGATACAGGTCGTCACGAAGATCAGGCCGAAAATGGTACATACTGGCTGGTGTACCATGCCTATGATGCGACGCTGAACGGCACGCCTACGCTCCGAATTGAGGCTTTGCGGTGGGATGAAGACGATTGGCCGGTAGCGCCGCCGTGACAGACCAGCCAGGCCGGGGCAGCGATCATGTCCCCAATTCTGGTCTGTTCTTGCTCTGTTGCAACCGACCGTGTCTAGTCGCTCCGCGAACTCCGGTTGACTCAAGTGTTCCAAAGCCGGGTGTGAGATAATCTCACCTGACTGCCCCGCCGAGCTGGGGAACCCCCTGGACAACGCCGAACTTGCCGACGAGCCGGGCAAGTCACCGGATATGTTGATCCCCCGCACTTCAATACTGCAAAAGTTGTGACAACTATCACGCTGATTGCTGCGCAATTGTTACCTGATCGGGAGTTCGTTCCTGTCTACCATCGCAATAGGGTTCTCACTGGCCGATGTGCCGCCGGAAAACATTGTTGCCATGCTGGATGCGGTCAATGCCTGAAGCCAGGCGCGGGGAGCGCTACGCCGATTTCTCCACGTGCCGCGCAAATCGACGCACGGGTATTGCGTCGCCATCTCTGGCAACGTAATAGTAGTGCCAGGTGTCTTCCCGCACTGGCCCCAGGTACGCTACGTCGTGGTTGCCCTGCGCATCGATGGCATGGAGTTGCAGATCGCTGTCACCGACGTCTGGCAGGGCAAGCACGTCCTGAAGCGCTTCGTCCACAGCTGCCTGCACCGGTTTTCCGCCTTGCATTAATGCCACCGTCAGGCGGGCCAGCCCCGTGCGGATCGCCAGTTCGCCCTTGCCCATGCAGGCCGCAGCGCCATAGCGATTGTCAGCGTAAAAGCCTGCACCGGCGATAGGCGTGTCACCGAGGCGGCCCGGATACTTCCAGGCCCAGCCGCTGGTGCTGGTGGCGACGGCAATATTCCCATCGGCATCTTGAGCCAGATAGACCGTCGTACTGTCTTTTTGCTGTGGGTCCATGCCACGCTGCACGGCCTGGATCAGATCGCGGGAGCCGTCTTCCAGCCCGGAATGACGCTTCCACCGGGCCAGGTTTTCACGCATGGTCTCGGTGAGCAGATCGTCGCGTTCAGCGTTGATCTCCGCTGCGAAGCGCGCCGCCCCTTCGCCAACCAGCAACACGTGCGGCAAACGCGCCATCACGGCGTAGGCCACACTGACCGGGTGCAGAAAGCCATACAAAGCGCCAACCGCGCCACTGGCACGGGTATGACCATAGAATTCTGCGCAAAGGGGACACCGGAGCTTTAGCTCGGTGGGGAATGTGCGCTTTCCTCCTGTCTGTGTTACACTCATCACGAGTTTGCCCTCACGGGCACGGTCAAACGCTCTT